>WYEB01000042.1_pt1 | contig 55692 bp, 57 predicted proteins | sample 6343061 | NCBI WGS metagenome assembly WYEB01 (sample SAMN13812332, study PRJNA600296) | hot springs metagenome | biome: ENVO:00000051; feature: ENVO:00002007; isolation source: sediment sample from Evening Primrose shelf | place: USA: Yellowstone National Park, Evening Primrose Hot Spring ... | reverse complement strand
ATTTTTCTAAATATGAAACAATTATTTCTGCAACATTTTTTATTATATCAAAATCTTCTAATGTTCCATCAATATCAAAAATTGGTGTTACATATTTTATATTATTTATATCTTTTAATTTATCCTCAGAAATTTGATTATATAAATTTATTGTTGCATAAATTGTTCTAAATTTTAAATAAGAAAATTTTGTAAATAATGATTTATATTCATCCTCATTTTCAATTTTTAGTGGATTTTTATCTTTATCATATCTTATAAATACCCTTTGATCCAATCTATTTGTTTCTAAGGCAATCCATCTATTTTTTGAATAATCAATAATCTCTTTTATAACATATTCATTCATGTAATAATTTTTTATTTCAGACCATTCTATCATAATAATCTAATAATGTTTTGTTAATATATATTTTAAGTAATCTTGTTTGAAGAATATTTATTAAAAAATAATTACTAAATTAGATTATATTTATTGGACTTTTTCCATTTATTGTCATAGAACCTTGTCCATTAATATTTATTGTTTCATTATTATTTCCTATAGAAATTTGCCAATTTATTGTATTATTCCAGCTCCAATTGTTCCACTTCCAATTTTCAATTTCTCTTTTAAAGTGTTTCATATGTTCTTTAATAAATTCTTCTTCATTATATTCTCCTATGTTTTTTATTACTTCCCAATTATAGTTTTCTAATAGATATTGAGTATCCAATAGTGCAGATATATTTCCATTCATAACTTCTTGCATTGTTAATGTTAATGTTTGATTTAATTGTGGTAATATATTACATATTGGTAATTGATTATTTGTATAATTACATAATACTTCAAACTTATCTAATAATAAAAGTTGGTGTTCTAATAATCTATTAATGCGTTTTTCTACAATTTCAGTTAAATTTAATGTTTCATTTCTATACATTTCATAATCATTTTCAATCTCTTGATTTAATTCTTCTTTTTCTTGTGTTATATTTACATTATTATTTACAATCATTGGTACTATACAAGTACCATTAATTTCTCCAGTAAATATTTCTCTAATATCCTCCCAGGATGTATTTGATGTTATATTTATATATAGATAATTTTGACAAGGTACTGGTGGTTGATTATTACTATATATTTCATAAGATATATTTAATGAACTTAATTGATCTGTTATATTTCCTAAGGAAGAGCTTGCTCCAGTAAATATAACTACATTGGTTGTATTTAATTTTTCTAATGCATATAATGTGCTTTCTGGTAATACACCATTTGGTACAATTAATATTGGTTCATCATTGTCTTCAGCATATTGAACAGCTTCTGTAACTAATTGTAATTTATCAGGACTTACTTGTTCATTAACTAAATCTCTTGTAATTAATACTGCACTACTAGAACTATTCCAGAAATATAATGCTACATATGCTGAGGTATCATATCTAGTTGTTCCCCATATCCATAAATAACTAATATTTGACTGATTTAGATCTTGTAATAATAAATTTGATATTACTGCAGGTCCTCCAATTATTATTACATTTGTTACATTATCATTTACAAGCATTTGTACTGTATTATTTATATCTATTGGATCTTGATATACTGTATATACTGGCAATTTATATATATGTCCTACTACATTTGCTACCAAATAGTCTGCATATGTTATATTTGTGACTAAAATTGCTGTAACCATAAATATTAATTAATATTAAGTAATTTAAATATTATTTAATATTTTTTCATAAACTTCTTTCTCATTATTAAAAGTAAATCCTGCAGCATATTTATGACCACCGCCATTAAGTAGTTTTGTTATTTCACTTACATCTTTATTATTTAATGTCCTTATTTCCCCTCTCTTAGATTTTTCATATAATGTTATTACAAAATCCGGATTGTCTCTTATTTTTTCTTTTATATATTCTAAAATATAATTTGATGGTATATTTTTATCCAATTTTATTATATAAATCTTATATTTTTTGTTTATTATTGTTATATTTTTATCCAAATTTTTGTATATTTCATTTAATTCTTTTCTAAATCTTTTTATAATATTATAATCAATTATTTCTTTAATATCTTTGTTTAATAGATTTTTTGCCATTGATATAAAATATAAATCATATGATTTTGGATAAAAATATCTTATTGATACTATATAATCTACAAAATCCTTTTCTATATCATCTTTTATTTCTCCAGAATCTATATCGTCAATAATATCTAAATATTTAAATTCTACATTTAAATATTCAGATAAAACCCTCGCAGCAGATTTATAATTTTTTATATAAACATTTACCCTAGATGTAATTTCATTAAAATTTTTTTCATGGTGATCTATCCAATAAACTTTCTTAAAATATGAGGATAAATATATTGCTTCTTGATTTGTTGCAATATCTGTAATATATAATTCTTCTTCTTTATCATTATTTTCTATTACCTTTATTAATGTATTATTTATTAATCTTGGGCTTGAAAAATAAACCTTAAATTTATCACCAAATTTTTTATATAATATTGAAAGACAAGCTATTCCATCTATATCCCAATGAGTAATTGCAATCACTTCTTATATTCTTCTTCAAAAATCTTTTTAATTCTTTCGGCTTTCTTTTCCCCAACAATATTTTCTAAATCAGTTTTATTTGCTAAAAAAATGTTCTTTAATGATTTAAACTTTTCTAATAATTTTAATGCTAGGTTTTCTCCAATACCTGGTATAGATTTTAATATTTCTAATTTAACTTCATCAAGATCTTCATAATTTTTTACTTTTTCAGGTATATTTGGGAATTTATTATAATTTTTTGCCAATAAATATAAGTAATTTGCTGTTTCCAAAAAATCTGAAGTTCTTATAACTGGTATTTTATATTCCAAAATTATTTTTAATATCAATGTCCTTATGTAACTTATTGAAATATTTGTATCTATTCCAAAACTATCTTCAGTTCCTTCTAATATTAATATAGATTTTTTATCCTTCAATTTTTCTAATTGATTATATAGCCTTCCATCTAATATTGAATTAATGAAATCTAATATATTTTTTCTTTCAATTATTAGATCTCCTATTATATAATCTCCAACATCTAAATTTTCTAATTTTATTAAAATATCTGTATTTGCTAAGGTTTGTACTACCCCTGATTCTTTTTCTTTATAATCTACAATAATCATAGGAACATTTGATTTTGTATTAATTACATTAGATGAATTATCTTTTTCTTGAGAGGTCTGACTACCTGTAATATACTTAAATATTCCCCCAGATTTTTCAACACTTTCAGTCATCATTTTATTATTTATATTATTTTCCTCTATATTATTATTTATTTTTAGATATTTTTTTATTCTTTTAATTATATATAACATCTTTTTTTCTTTCTTTATTGAAACCCAGTAAAATCTTTCATCCATTGTATTCTTTGTAACTAATATTATTACTTCCCCTATTTCACCTCTACCAGTTCTACCCCTTCTTTGTATATATCTAATTTCAGATGGTACAGGTTCATAAAATACTACAATATCAACTTTTGGTATATCAATACCTTCTTCTCCAACTGATGTTGATAATAGTATATTGAATTTACCTTCAGAAAAATCTTTCAATAATTTTATTTGTTCGCTTCTACTCATTTCCTTTTTTCCAACAAATTTTTCAGCCTTTATATTATTTTTATCACAATATTCCTTTATTCTATCTAGAGTTTTCCTTATTTGCGCAAATACAATTATTTTTTTATCTTTATTTTCCTTTAATATCTCTATTAATTTTAATAATTTTGGATGCTCAATATTTTTATTAATATATTCATTTGCTAAATATATTGCTTTCTTTATTCTTATATCACTTAAAACCTCATAATCGGCTTTACTTTTTCTTATATCATTTTCAATATCTTTAAAATAGCTTATAAAAGTATATAATGTTTGTGTTTCTAAAACTTCTAATGCATGATATATTTTTAATGTTTCAGATAATAGTTCTACTATTTCTCTCAATCTATAATCTCTTCCCCTCATTTCTAAATTCTTTTTAATTTCTTCTATCCATTTTAATATATCCTTTTTACCTTTATTAATATCAATTGATGGATCTAATTCTTTTATTTTTGATATTCTTAAATCTATTGCTTTCATTATTAAATCTCTAATATTATTTAATTCATTATTCAATTCTACATCTACTCTTTTAATTTCAATACCAGTCATATATTTTCTAATATCACTTTCTTCTCCAGTTCTTATTTCAATATTTTTTATATATAGATTATTTATTACCTCTTCTATTCTTTCAATATTCCAACCTGGAGAAGCTGTTAGTCCAACTATTCTATAATCCTTTGCCTGTTCTACAAATTTTTTTGCAATGAATGTATATGAATATTTTTTAACTGCTCTATGTGCCTCATCAAATATTATTGTTGATGCATCATAGAATGTTACTCTTCCACTTATTAAATCATTTTGTAATGTCTGTGGTGTTACAAAAATTATTTTTCCTTGTTTATATAAATAATTTCTTCTTTCTTGTTGAATATCTCCAGTAATTACAATACTTTTATCTTTTAGCTCTGGGAAAAATTTTATGAAATTATTATAATGTTGGTTTACTAAAGGTTTTGTTGGAGCTAAAAAATATATTTTTTTATCTGGAAATAATTTTAGTCTTTCAATAATAAGAAAAAAGGCAATAATTGTTTTTCCAGTACCTGTTGGTAATATAACAAGTGTATTTTCTCTTAAACATGATTCTAATATATTTTTTTGATATTCCCTTAATTCTATAGAAGGCATAATATAAAAATATTAAAAAGATTTTTATTTATTTATGAATTCTGTAATTTTCTTTTGTACATCATTTTCACTAAATATATTAAAATAATCTTTGTATTTTTCAACTATATTCTTATCAATATCCCCTATAACTATTATATTGATTTTTCCTTTTTTTCTATATTTTTCTTTATATTTTTTTAATGCTTCGAATATAGATTCAAGATCATTTGTATCTTTTGTATAATTTTTTATATACCAAATTAAATTATCATTACCTTCTAAAGATATATTTTTAGTTATTTTTATTACTAAACTATATCTCATAATATATTTATATTTTTGGATAGTATAAAGTTTTTATTCCATAATCTGTAAAATGAGTCCTGCATCCATTATTTATTTCTAATATTTTTTCTATTTTTGGTAAATTATTTTTGTAAAAAGAGGAAATTTTTCTTATATCATAATAATACCATAAATCTATTTTTGAATCACAATTTATTATTCTATCAATTATTTTCTTTTCATCCTTATCTAAATTTAATAAACTAATATTATTTCTAATATCATTTAATATATTTTCATCATATAATTTTCCAATATATATGGGTCCCAATTTAATTAAATCATTATCACATACTTTACATTTTCCATTTTCTAAAGATTTATATCCACAATTTTTACAATAATATATTTCTTTTATATTTTCCATTAAATAACTTATATCCTTACTCTTAGTACTCTTTTTAACAAATATTCTATAATGATGATTATAATAATATGAAAAAATTGGTATTAATGCAATATCATATTTTAATCCTTCAATTATTATATATTTTGCCAAATTTCTTAATCCAAATTCTAAATAAAAATCTGTTTTTATTCCTATTGTATTATATTTTCTAAAACAAGATCTTGGTTTTGATCCGGATAATGATGAAATATCCGTTGCAGTAATTCCTGCAATTCCATTATTTTTTAATGCTTTTGGTAATAATTCTACAAAACCTATTGGGGAACCAAATGGATCTATATCAATATAATCAAATTTATATTTCAATAATATTTCTCTACAATCTTTATTTGATATAATTATTCTTTCATCATTTTCCAAATTATTAATCTTTAGATTTTCTCTTATATTTTCTATTGCTTCTTTTTTTATATCATTTATATATATTTTATTTACAACTTCAGGTATTTCCTTTAATATTCTTATAGATCTTATACCAGTAGCAGCCATACAATCTAGAATATCAAATTTTTTCTTTACTATATTATAATAAGATTTTAATATTATTATTGTAAAATCCCTATTTATTTTCATTAAAGGGTTATAAAATACTGGTAATTTTGATGATAATTTCTTTAAAAAATCAGGATTATAATTTATTATTGCTTTTCCCTCATTCATCAATATCTACAAATATTTTATCTTCTTTTTTAATTATTCTTAACTTATATCTTGTTGGTGGTTTTTTAATTCCCCTAGACCAAATATAATTATTTAATCTTACAGATAATAAAACATTTTTTGATTTATATCTTTTCATTATAATTTCCCTTATTACTTTTGCTGCCTTTTTTGCTCTTCTTTTTAATGGTGTTTTTAATATCCATTTCCTTATATTTATTTTTATATGAAATTCTTGTATACTTTCTTTCTTTTCAACATTCTCTTGAGTTTGTTGAACCTGTTGATTTTGTTGAACATTTTCTGTTTGTACTAATTGAGTTTCTTCAGGCATTATGATATTTGAATAACAAAATTTTATAAAGTTTGATTTTTATTCTTTCTACAATTTTCTATATTTTCTTTTGCAATTCTAAGCATTCCCATTAATAAAGAATATTCTCTTTTTGTAATTAATGCTTTTCCAATTAAATTTCTTAATCCTCTATATATAAAGGGTTTTCTATAATCCTGAGAAGGTAATACATCTACAAAATCTTTAAACATTTTATATAAATATTTTCTTTCTTGATTATTTATTAATTTAAATACTTTTCTTATCGGATTATTTTTTGAAATAAATAATTCATACAATATTATTGCTGCAGAATGAGTTATATTCATTATTGGATATTCTTCACTTGCAGGAATTGTAATTATTCCATCAAATTTATTTAATTCTTCATTGCTAAAACCTTTAGATTCTCTTCCAAAAAATATACCAATCTTTCCATCATATTTATATATAGAATTTGCAAATTCTCTGGGAGTTAAAGGATTTCTTAATATTTCATTTCCAATTTTTGAAGAAACTCCAGTTGTACCATAATTTATATCAAATAAATCAATTACTTCATCTAAATTATTATATATTTTCATATTCTTTATTATTTCCCATCCTTTTTCTCTTGCAACAATCTTTACTTTATCTCCATAAGGATTTACTTTAGGATTTACTAATATTAAATTCTTAAAATCAAAGTTTGCCATTACCCTTGCTAATGCACCTATATTATCTTCAGATTCTGGTTCTACAAATACAATATAAAAATCAATCATGGTTCCAATCTATTTGGATCTCTTGGTATTAATACAGCTTCTTTTACATTTTCAATATTTAATAATTGTTTTATATATCTAGCAATACCAAATCCAAATCCACCCATTGTTGGGGCTCCATATTTAAAGAATTCTAAATAATATTTAAAATTATCTGGATTTAATCCTTTTTCTTTTATTTGTTCTAATAATATTTTATATCTATGTTCTCTTTGGGAACCTGTAGAAATTTCCAAACCTTTATATAATAGATCAAAGCTTTTTGTTGTTATCATTCCATTTTTCATTGGTTCTCCCTTCATATGATAAAATGGTCTCGCAGTCCAGGGCCAATCAATTATAAATACAAATTCATTATCATATGTTTTTTTAACATAATCTCCTAAAATTTTTTCCCCTTCAGATGTTATATCTCCATTTTCTTTTATATTATTTTTTCCAATAATTTCATATACTTCTTCCATTTTTATTTTTGGAATATTTTCTGGAATAAATACATCTACATTATAATATTTCTTTATTTCATCCTCAAAATTTTCTTTTATTTTTTTATTTACATATTTTACAATTTCTTCTAAAACTTTCATTACATCATAATGTGAACTTATATATCCAATTTCTACATCGAAGGATGTAAATTCGGTTAAATGTCTAGATGTAAAGGAAGGTTCTGCCCTAAAAGCTGGTGCAATTTCAAATACCTTTTCAAAACCAGAACATATTGCCATTTGTTTATAAAATTGTGGTGATTGTGCTAAATAAGCTTTTCTATTAAAATAGTTTAATTCAAAAACTTCTGCTCCCCCTTCAGATGCTGTACTTATTATTTTTGGAGAAAATATTTCAATAAAATTATTATTATATAAATATTCTCTAATATACTTTACTGCATATGATGTTAGTTTAATTATTAAACTTTTCTTTGGATCTCTAAGATCAATCCATCTATAATTCATTCTTTTTTCAAAATATGAATTTTCATCTATAGGTAATCTATCCGCAGGTTCACTAATTAAATATATTTCTTCAGCAACAACTTCCTTATATTTTTTTGCAATTCCCTTAACATATTTTCCTTTAACTACTATAAATGTATGTAAAGAAAATTCTTTAACAAATTCTAAATCATTAAATATATCCTTTTTTATTGTTATTTGAGCATCTCCAGTTTGATCTCTTAATATAATAAAAGATATATTTCCAATATTTTTTATATTTATTATCCATCCTGCTAATACAACTTCTTTATTATATTCAATTTTTTCAAGCTCTCCTATATTTATCCTATTTTTTAATAATTCAAAACCTTTGTTATAGTTATATATGTCCATAGAAAATTTAGTATAAATAATTACTTTAAATTTTTCATTTTTATATCAATCATTGCATGTAATTCTTTATATATTATTGTCAATTTTTCTTCATAACTTATATTTTTTCTTAGATCATATACCGACAAAAAAGGGAGATTTTTAATTTCAATATTTTTTAATTTATCTAAAAATAAATTATATATTTCATTAAAATTATCATTAATTATTTTTTCTATTTCAATTCTCAATTTATCATATTCTTCAAATCTATTAAAAAATTTCTTAGTATAATAATCTACTACAAATATTGGTTTCTCAAATGAATATAATATTATTTCATCGCATGTTTCTTTTCCAATCCCCTTTATTTTTAATAATTCTTCTCTTATTTTATTTATTTCTAATTTAGAAAAATTATCAATATTCCCATAATTTTCTAATATATAATTAGATAGATATTTTAATGTTTCAAGTTTTCTTAATCTAAATGGAACTTTTATATCATTAATAGATAAATCATTTATATTTTCTAATCTAAATATAAAATTTTTTGATTTTAAATATTCTATATTTTTCTCTACTAAATTCCATTTTGTGTTTTGAGTCAATATTGCTCCTATAATTACTTCTACCCTCCAATCCCCTTTATTTTTATTATGATAATTTATATCTACTGGCCACCAAAATTGAAAATCCATTTCTTTAATTAAATTTATAATAGATGCATACATAGAAGTATAATGATATTAGTAGATAAAAAAATTAAGGAATATATAAAGAATGGAAAAATAAAAGTTGAACCATTTGATGAAAATATGATAGGTCCAGCATCATTGGATATAAGGTTGGGATATAAATTTAGAGTATTTAAAACATTGGAAAAGGAAGTTATAGATGTAAAAGATTATTATGATGATATATATACAAGAATAGAAACTAAAGATTATATAATACATATAGGAAAATATTCAGATCTTTATATATTGAAAAATGATAATGTTCCAATAATAATTCATCCAGGAGAATTTATTCTTGCATCAGTATATGAATATATAGAATTACCAGATAATATTGTTGGGCAAATACATGGTAGATCTTCGATTGGAAGACTTGGTTTAATAATACATACCTCTGCTGGTTATGTAGATCCTGGATATAAGGGATATTTAACATTAGAGATTATTAATGTAAATAAAGTTCCAATTAAAATATATCCAAAAACAAAGGTTGCTCAGATTGTTTTTATTGAAACAGAATCTTCAGAGGTACCATATGATAAAAGAATAGGATCAAAATATTTGAATGAAGAGGGTGCTACAGGATCTTTAATATCAAAAGACTTTAATAATAATTTTTAAACATTTTTTATAAGTTATGAAAAAATGGTAAAAAGGACTGGTCCTACTAATATTTATCTAAGAAAACTGATAAATTTGTTAAAAAAGGAAGGAAAGAAAAATAATAGTAAGCTTTGGTTATATGTAGCAGAACTTCTAAGTAGGCCAACAAGAAAAAGAGTTGAAGTAAATTTATCTAAATTGAATAAATATACAAATGATGGAGATACCGTTGTAGTTCCTGGAAAATTACTCGGTTATGGTATGGTAAATAAAAAAATTACAGTTGCTGCATGGAGATATTCATCAAATGCAAAAGAAAAACTAGAAAAGTCTGGTATTAAAATATTAACAATAGAGGACTTATTAAAGGCAAATCCAAAAGGTTCAAATATAAAAATAATAATATGATAGCAATAGGAAGAAAATATATAGATGCAACAGACTCTATTTTAGGTAGATTGGCATCAAGAGTTGCTAAATATTTGTTAGAAGGATATGAGGTATATATATTTAATGCTGAAAAGGCTGTTTTGGTTGGAGAATGGAATAGTTTAATTAAATATTGGAATCATAAAGTAAATGAAAGGGGAGATTGGATAAAAGGTCCTTTTTATCCTAAAAGACCAGATAAAATATTAAGAAGGGTAATTTATGGAATGCTACCAAAAAATAAGAGGGGTAAAGATGCTCTTAAAAAGGTAAAGGTATTTTTAGGATTACCAGAAGAATTTAAAGATGTAAAATTGGAAAAGGTAGAAGAATCATTAATTCAGAATAGATTAAAGGTTGGAACAATAAAGGAATATCATTATTTAGGTGATATATCAAGGCAAATTGGTGGAAAATTTTAAAAATATAGTATATAAATTTATATAACATGACAATAATAGTTACGGCAAAAAGAAAAACAGCAATTGCAAGGGCATATATAGATGAAGGTAATGGTAAAGTTACAATAAATTCTATTCCATTACAAGTATATGAACCATTCTTAGCAAGATTAAGAATAAGTGAGCCATTAATATTGGCTGGAGAAGATTATATTTCAAAAGTAAATATAAGAGTTAAAGTAAAAGGCGGTGGATATATGGGAAAAGCTGATGCAGCGAGGATAGCTATTGCAAAAGGTTTAGTAAAATATTTTGATGATGATAAATTGAAATTATTATATTTACAATATGATCCATATATGTTAAAATCAGATCCAAGAAGAAAAGAACAAAGAAAGTCTCCTACCTCAAAAGCAAGAAAGCACTATACAACAGCCTATAGATAAATTTATTCAACTTTTTCAACTTCTACTTTATTTTCAGTTTCTCCTTCTGTTGTTTCTTTACTACCTTTTTCTTCTCCTTCTTTTTCTGATGCAGATCTTACGGAATATACTGCTTTTGATATTATCCAAATCTGTCCCATTGCTTTAACTAATTGATGTGGAGCAATTATCCCCTTAATTCCTTTTTTGGATAAATCTGGATCCAATACTCTTATTTTCCATCCATATATTTTATTATCACTTATTATTGCATCTTCAACTTCTCCTAAGAAATATCCATCTTCTGTGTATACCTTCGATCTTGTTGTTTCAGATATCTTTCTAATGTTCAATACCATAAAATAAAATAAATTATTGAATAATTTAAATTTTTTCATAATTTAGGTTTAAAAGGTGAAATGATATTATGAAATTATGGCACCTGAAGATAATCAAAATAACCAAAAAGAATTAAAATTAAGGGTTGCGGAAGCCATTCAAAATGATTTATATAGGGGAATAGTCAGAATTGATGCTGAAGCTATGAAAGAACTTGGAATAAGAATTGGAGATATTGTTGAAATTGAAGGAAAGAAAAAAACAGTTGCAATTGCCCAATTATTACCTCCGCAAGATTATGGTCTTGGAATAATTAGGATGGATGGTATTATAAGAAAAAATGCAAATGCTACATTGGGAGGATATGTTACTGTAAGGAAAGCTAATGTAAGGGAAGCGCAAAAAGTTGTATTAGCCCCAGCAGTAAAGGGAGTTATATATCAATTTAATACTGCTACTATAAATTATATAAGAAAATTATTAGATGGAAGACCAGTTGTAAAAGGAGATAATATTGTTATATTGACAGGATATAGAAGAAAATTTGATTTATTAGATGAAGAATTTGGATTTTCAATATTTTCAGATCTATTTCCTACTTTTGGATTTTCAAATGAATTTAGATTTAATGTTGTAAATGTAGTTCCAAAGGGTACAGTAGTTATAACAGAAAATACAGACATAGAAATATTACCACATGCTGTAGAAACGAAGGGAGAAATACCAGAAGTTACTTATGAAGACATAGGTGATATGGAAGAAGTTGTTCAAAAGGTAAGAGAACTTGTAGAATTACCATTAAAGTATCCGGAATTATTTGAAAAACTTGGTATAGAACCTCCAAAAGGTATATTATTATATGGTCCTCCAGGTACTGGTAAAACATTATTAGCAAAGGCAGTTGCAAATGAGAGTGGAGCATATTTTATTGCAATAAATGGTCCAGAAATTGTATCAAAATATGTTGGAGAATCTGAAAAAAGATTAAGGGATATATTTGAAGAAGCTAATAAAAATGCTCCATCAATAATATTTATAGATGAAATTGATGCAATTGCACCTAAAAGAGAAGAATCAATTGGAGAAGTTGAGAGAAGATTAGTAGCTCAATTATTAACATTAATGGATGGATTAAAATCAAGGGGTAAAGTAATAGTTATAGCAGCAACGAATAGACCAGATGCTGTAGATCCTGCATTAAGAAGACCTGGAAGGTTTGATAGGGAAATAGAAGTTCCTGTACCAAATGAACAAGGGAGATATCAAATATTAAAAGTCCATACTAGAAATGTTCCATTGGGTAAAAAGGAGGGGGATAAATATGTATTATTATCGGAGGAAGAAAAAGATAAATTAATTAAAAAATTAGCTTCAATTACATATGGTTATGTAGGTGCAGATCTTGCTGCTTTAGTAAAGGAAGCTGCAATGAATGTTATTAGAAGAGTTTTACCAGAAATAGAAAAATATGAAAATAATATACCACAGGAAATTTTAGATCAAATGGTTGTTACTGAAGAAGATTTTATGAATGCATTAAAAGTTGTGCCTCCATCTGCAATGAGAGAAGTATTAGTAGAAGTACCAAAAGTACATTGGGATGATATTGGAGGATTAGATGAAGTAAAATTAGAATTAAAAGAAGCTGTCGAATGGCCAATAAAAAATAAGAAAATATATGAAAAGATTGGTGTTGAACCTCCAAAAGGTATATTATTATATGGTCCTCCAGGTACTGGTAAAACATTATTAGCAAAGGCAGTTGCAACAGAAATAGGAGCAAACTTTATTGCAATAAAAGGTCCAGAAGTATTTAGTAAATGGTTTGGAGAATCTGAAAAAATGATTAGAGAAATATTTAGGAAAGCAAAACAAGTAGCTCCTGCAGTAATATTCTTTGATGAGATTGATGCAATTGCACCTAGGAGAGGTTCTAGTATAGGTACAAATGTTTATGATAGTGTTGTAAATCAATTATTAGCAGAAATGGATGGTATAACTACTAGGGGTGATGTAATTGTAATTGCAGCAACGAATAGACCAGATATAATTGATCCTGCATTATTAAGACCTGGAAGGTTTGATAGAATAATATATATACCACCTCCAGATTATAAAGCAAGATTGGAAATATTAAAAATAAAGACAAGGAATATGCCACTAGCTCCAGATGTTAATTTGGAAGAAATCGCAAAAATTACAGAAGGATATAGTGGGGCTGATTTAGAATTACTTGTAAAAGAGGCTGCAATAAATAGGATAAGATTGTCATATGAATCAAAGAGAAAACAAGGACTAAATGAAGAAGAAGCACTAAAAGAATTAGAAAAAGAAGATATAAAAATTACAATGGATGATTTCAAATCTGCATTAGAAAAAGTAAAACCATCTATAACAAAAGAAATGGAAAATTATTATAAGGCGTTTGCAGAAACATTTAGAAAAGGAATGATAGCAAAGGATAACAGGTATTATGGATAGTGTTTCAAGGTATATTTCTCAAATAAAATTTTTTGGATTTGAAAAAAATAAAAAAATACAAGAAACATCTGTTGCAATTATTGGTTTGGGAGGTTTGGGTTCCTGGTTATCAGAATTTTTAGTAAGAATTGGCGTAAAAAATTTGGCAATTGTAGATTTTGATATTGTAGAAGAAAAAAATCTAAATAGACAAAATTATATAATTGATGATATTGGGAAATTAAAAATAGATTCTATTGAAAAGAGATTAAAAGAAATAGATAATAATGTAAATATAGAGAAATATAAAGAAATAAATAGTAAAATATTTAATAAGAATATAATATTTGATTGTACTGATAATATTAAATCAAAATATTTAATAAATGAATTATCCGTATATTATAATAAGCCATATATATTTGCTTCAGTTGTTATGGATCAGGGATTTGTTGGTTTAATAAATCCGGAACAATTTTGTTTATATGATATATATAAAGGTAAAGAAGATATATTAACAGGTGATATTACTGGTGTAGATTTTTCATCAGTAATTTTTGCAGTTTCTTTGATGTTAAAATTATTTATAAATTATGTATTTGGGAATAAAAATGGAATATTATATCATTTTAATATAAGGGATAAATTTTATTTAGAAGAAATAAAAGTTAAGAGTAACAATTGCAAAATATGTAAAAGAAAAGAATTTGAATTAATATGGAATTATTTGAAATAATAAATGAAATAAAAAATAAGAAAGAATTGAGAAATATATCTGATAAAGTAGTTGAGAATATATTAAAAAGGGAACTAAGAAAGAAACAATATTTATATAAAAAGCTATCTTCAATAAAAAATATAAAACAATTGAAAAATGATGAGGAATTTTATTTATTATTTAAAGAGGTAAGAAGAATTTTACATGAATTATATGGTTTATATACTCCAAAAGAGGATAAGGAGATAGATAAAATATTATTTAATAATGAAATGACATTGGAACAAAAAATAATAGAATTATTAATGTTAACAAGGTCTACTGCTGAAAGATTAAATTTTTATAAAGAGATATATAAGAATATATTTATTGAAAAACCAGTAGAAATATTAGATTTAGCATCAGGATTAAATCCTATATCAATTTATTTTTCAGATCAGAAACCTAGAAAATATTATTATGTAGATATATCTGAAAAAATATTGGATATAAACTATCAAATATTAAAGGAATTAAATATTGAAAATGAGGGATGGCTAATTGATTTATTAGATCCAGATGATAGAATATTTAGGCATTATCAATATATATTCTTTTGGAAAATATTTCCAATATTAGAAAAATATGATTTTTATGCTCCAAGAAATTTATTATCTAAATTAGATTTTGATTATTTAATAATATCTTTCCCTCAAAAAAGTCTTGGAAAAAAGAGAAATCTTGGTTTGGCATGGAGATATAAAATTAAAAGATTTGTAACATATAAATTAAAATATAAAATTATTAAAGAATTTGATATTCCATATGAGTATTTTCTTATTGTGGGGAAATAATATCTTTTAATTTTAATATATCTTCTTTATTATATTTCTTTAATTTATTGCTTGAAAATATCCATAATTCAATATCAACATTATTAGAATCTTTATATTTTTCTGCCAGATGATATAATTCAACTAAATCAATATAATTAATATTGTTTATATTAATATCTCTTTTATTCTTTTTAACTTGAATTAATTTTATATTTCCTTCTTTATTTATCGCAATTATATCTATAGCAGAATGAGAACCTGGAGTCCTCCAAGCATCATATCCCTCCTTTTCTAACATCTTTTTTACTTTTTGTTCATAATAATAACCAATTTTATAATTACTTCCCATTTCAAATATAGGAATTTAAACAATTAAAAATATTGTTTTAAATATATTTTTATGGATATAAATGATTATTTTTCAGAAATTAAGAAAAAAACATTAGAAGCCTATGAGATTGCAAAAAAGGCAAGATCATTATCTTTAGATCCTGTTGATGATGTTGAAATACCAATTTCTGAAGATATGGCTGAAAGAGTAGTTAATTTATTATCAACAATTGATCCTATTATAAAAGAAATAAATTTACCTGAAAAAATTAGGGAAATAGAAAAAACATATAAACCGCTCACATTTTCTACAATATTAAAAATATCAGAATATGTATCAGAACAAATATATAATAAAACTAAAGATAAAATTAGGGCTATAGAACTTGGATTAAGGGCAGGTTTTGCATATCATACTTTGGGTGTTGTAGCTGCTCCAACAGAAGGAATTGTAAAAGTAATGGCAAAGAAAAGAATGGATGGAAAAGAATATATTTCAGTATTCTATGCTGGACCTGTAAGATCTGCTGGTGGTACTCCCCAAGCATTTTCAGTTGTAATTGCTGATTTTCTAAGAAGAAAATTTGGATATGAAAAATATGATCCTACTGAAGATGAAATTCAAAGATATATAATTGAAACTTATGATTATAAAAGAGCAGCCCATTTACAATATACTCCAAAGAATGAAGAAATAGAGTTTACAGTTAAAAATTTACCAATTGAAATAAATGGAGAGCCTACAGAAAAAATAGAAGTTTCTGCATATAAAGATTTACCAAGAGTTGAAACAAATTATATAAGAGGAGGAGCAATCCTTGTACTTGCAGAGGGTATATGTCAAAAAGCTAAAAAGATATGGAAAGAATTATCAAAGATCGCAAAAGATTTTAATTTAGAAGAATGGTCCTGGTTAGATGAATTGAGAAAATTGCAAGAAAAATTACATGGAGGTTCTTCAGATTCTTCTGAAATAATAAAACCGAATGCAAAATATCTAGAACAATTAACTGCTGGGAGACCAATATTTTCCTTACCATCTGCAAAGGGTGGATTTAGATTAAGAATGGGAAAATCAAGGACAAATGGACATGAAGCATCTTCTATACATCCAGCTGCTGCAATTTTAACATATAACTTTTTAGCATGGGGAACTCAATTTGTTGTAGAGAGACCTGGAAAGGCTTCTGCGGTTACATTTTCAGATACAATTGAACCTCCTGTAGTAAAATTAAAAGATGGTTCTGTAATAAAAGTAAAAGATGAAAAAACTGCAAAAGAATTAATTGATAAGAATTTGGTAGAAAAAATATTATTTTTAGGTGATATTTTATTTACATATGGAGATTTTTTAGATAATGGACATCCTTTAGTTCCTTTGGGATATTGTGAAGAATGGTGGATATTGGAATTTGAAAAAACTGCAAAAGAAAAAGTAAATGGATTTGAAGTTGTTTTTGATATGTTTAAACCAAGAAAATTATTTGAAATAAAAAATCTAGAAAAATTGTCAGAATATTTAGATATTGATAAAAATACTTTAGAAAATTATATTAGAGATCCTATAAAAAATAAACCAGATTTTATTAATTCATTAAAGATATCTATATTATTAAATGTTCCATTACATCCAGAATATACATATTTCTGGAAGGATATAAATTCACAAGACTTTATATATTTATTAAATTATTTAAAAGAAAAGGCAAAAGTTTCATATAAAGAAATTAAAATAAATGGAGAAAATTATAGAATTGCTGATAAAATTGAGGTTGAATATGATGAAAGAATAAAAAATATATTGGAAGAAATATTAATTGAGCATAAATTGAAAAATAATAAAATTATAATTGGATATCCAAATTCAGCAGCATTATATATACAATTAGGATATTTTGAAAAAGTTCCAGAAATAAATAATGAAAAAAATGGATATGAATTAATAAATAAAATATCAAAAGTTATTATTAGAGATAAGGTTGGAACATATATTGGAGTTAGAATGGGAAGACCTGAAAAAGCAAAGATTAGAGAACTAAAAGGTTCAATAATGGTTCTATTTCCTGTAGGAGAAGAAGGAGGAAGGATGAGAAATCTTTTAGAATCAATGAAATATGAGAAAATTGTTTCGGATTTAAAAACATATTATTGTCCAAATTGTAAAATATATGTTCCATATAAAAAATGTATATTCTGTAATTCAGAAACAAAATTATTAAAGACAGAAGATGGAAAAGAACATAAAAAATATGCAATACAGATTTCAAAATATTTAGAAGCAGCATTAAAAAATCTAGGATTAGATCCTACTCAATTGCCAAAAATAGTAAAGGGACCAGAAGGTTTGAGTTCAAGAAATAAACAACCAGAGAGATTAGAAAAAGGAATATTAAGAGCAAAATATGGTATATTTGTATTTAGAGATGGAACAGTAAGATTTGATGCTATAGAAGTACCAATTACATATTTTAAACCAAAAGATCTAGTATATACCCCAATAGAAAAATTGAAAGAATTGGGATATACTCATGATATTTATGGAAATCCATTGGAAGATGAAGATCAAATATTAGAATTGAAACCACAAGATATTATATTACCAACAATTGGTCCATCAAAGAAAGGCGGTAAATTAAAGAAAGATGGATTTTTGATTTCTTTAATGAATACTGCTAAATTTATCGATGAAGAATTGGAAAGACTGTATAAAATGGATAGATATTATAATGTAAAGAAACCAGAAGATTTATTAGGACATCTTTTAATTGTTTTAGCTCCTCATACATCTGCAGGTACTGTTGGAAGAATAATTGGATTTTCAAGAACTCAGGCATTGCTTATGCATCCAATGATGCATGCTGCAATTAGGAGAAATTGTGATGGAGATGAAGGGACAGTATTATTATTATTAGATGCTTTATTAAATTTCTCTAGAGAATATTTACCAGATAAAAGAGGAGGAACTATGGATGCTCCATTAACAATTACAATAAAAGTTAAGGGAATGGAAATAGATGATGAGGTACAAAAGTTTGATACTGTTTGGAATTATCCACTAGAATTATATGAGGCGGCATTGCAATATAAACCTCCAGAATCCGTAAAAATACAAATATTTAAAGAAAGAATTGATACACCAGAAGAATATACAAATTGGGGATTTATGCATGATATAAATTCTATTAGTGAAAATGGAAATAAAGTTTCCGCATATAAATCTCTAGGAGAGATGTTAGAAAAATTGAATTTTGAATTAAAATTGGCAAAATTATTAAGATCTGTAGATCCAAGTACTGTTGCAAGTTTAGTAATAAATTTACATTTTGCAAGAGATATTAAAGGTAATTTGAGAAAGTTTTCTGAACAAGAATTTAGATGCATAAAATGTAATAAGAGATTTAGAAGACCTCCTTTATCTGGAAAATGTGATAGATGTGGAGGAAGAATTGTAATGACAGTTCATTATGGTAGTGTTGTAAAATATTTAGAACCAAGTTTATGGTTAGCTGAAAAATTAAAGTTGGATGAATATACAAGTTCTAGTTTAAAAGCATTAAAAATGAAAATAGATCAGACATTTGGAAATCAATCTAAAGAAAGGCAGATTAAAGATTTCTTTAATTTATAAAATGTTTATATTATCTGGAATTGGACAAAATAAGGATGAAATACCATATGGACTAATAGAAGAAATAAAAAGTGCAGATTTAGTATTTTTAGAATATTATACAAATTTTATTGATGAAGAAACAAAAGAATTTTTATTAAATATAAGGGAAGATATAAAGATTGTTGATAGGAATTTTGTAGAATTGGAATTAGAAAAAATAATATTAAATAATAAAGATAAGAAAATAATTTTGATAACATCTGGAAATCCATTATTTGCTACTACCCATATGTATTTTATTGAACTTTGTAAGAAAAATAATATAGAATATAAAATAATAAATTCTCCATCAATATTTGATGAAATTGGAAAAATAGGTTTATTTTTATATAAGTTTGGAAGAACAGTTTCAATATCATTTCATGAATCTACAGAATTTTATGATTATATTATAAGGAATTATAAAAATAATTTACATACATTAGTATTATTAGATCTAGATCCAATAAATAATAAATATTTGGATCATAAAGAAGCAATAAAAAGATTATTAGAAATAGATAGTAAAAGAGAAAAAATTTTTAATGATAATTTTAAGTTAATTGTATGCTCTAACCTAAATAGAAAAAATGAAAAGATATATTATAAGGAGATAAGGGAATTACTAAATATAAATTTAGACCCTCCAATATGTATTATAATACCGTCAAATTTAAATAAAATAGAGTTAGAATTTTTATTATGTATGATATCCTGATAGAAAAGATAAGGTATAATTACTTTATATTGTTCTTTCTAAGTATATTAATAATAGTATTTTCTACATTATTGTCACTTAAATCTGGATCATATGGTGGAATATTAATAATTGCAATATCTTTGGTTCCTTTTGTTCAAATATACAATAAATTAATAGAAAAAGATGAAAAAATATCTGAAAAAATAAAATCAAAGGAAAATATGTTTATAAGATATAAAGAATATTTTATAATATCATTTGTAATATTCTTTGCATCAATAATTGGATTTTATATAGGTTATCTAATAAATTATAATTTATTTTATCCACAAATACAAGCAATAGAAGATATAAGAGAGAATGTTATTGCTCTAAGTTATGGACATGCAATATATTCAAATAGTTTCTTTACATATATATTATATAATAATATGACAGTATTATTATTATTTTTTGCATTTTCAATAATATTTGGTGCCGGATCTATATATTTATTATTATGGAATGCATCAATTATTGGAGTATTCTTAGGTTTAAGGGCATCAGAATATATATCAAACAATATTATATATAAGTTTATTTTAATTCCAACTATTAGTATTTTGGAAATTTTACCACATGGAATATTAGAATTTTTAGGATATTTCTTAGCAGCATTGGCAGGTAATATTTTATCAATAGCATTTATAAAGAATTTAGATAAAGAAACTTTAGAAACTATACTTTCAGATTCTTTAGCACTATTTGTTTTATCTATATTATTTATATTTATAGCAGCATTAATAGAAGCTTATATTATTTAAATGAAAATATCTTATATGTATGAATCATTTGATTATATAAAAGAAGGAATAATATATGGGAAAATAAAAAATATAATGAAGGATAAAGTAATAATAGAAATAAATGGAAAAGATTATTCATTTGATAAATCAATAGATATAAATAATTTAAATTCTGGTGATTATGTAAGATTTTATATAAAAAATAATAATATAATTTATATTGAAAAAATAAGCCAGAATTTATATGAAAATATTAAGAAAATTTTAGAAAGTTTAAACGAATAATTCTTTCTTATTTTTTATTAAGAATATTAGCCAAAAAATAATTAAAAATATTGTTGTAAATATTTCCCATAAAAAATTGTGTAAAAAATAAGTATTAATATTAAAGATATAATAAAAATAAAAGACAGACCACAATCTAAATATATTTAAAATAAATAATATTGGGGAAAAAATAATGAAATAATATAATTTTTTCTTTATATTTAATATTGGTGTAGAAAATATGAGTGCGAATATTCCAAGTACAGATTTAAAACCTGTGCATTCTTGATCGATTATAAAACTTATGTTTTTTATATATATTACATTACTTTTCAATGTGAAATTTAAATGAGAATAATATAATATCTTTGATATAAATTCAGAATAACTTATTAAAAAATTATATGGTAAAACAATATAATAATAACTAAATAAAAATAATGGTATTGAATATATTAGCATATTTGTAAAAAATATAGATAAAATTAATTCTTTTCTTAATCTATTATCTTTTTTTGCATAATCTATTAATTTACTATAATATTTTTTTATTATATATTCAAACATTCTTTACTTTTGCAGCAACTCCAATTTTAAAATCTTTGATTTCTTTTCCAGATAATAAGCTTTCTCCTATTGCTAATAGATTATCATTTTTATCTACTATTAATACAATATCTCTTGGTAATATATTTTCATCTAAGTTTTCAACAAATTTATTAAATACAGATTTTCCTTCTTTTATAAATTTTGTTGCTTCGTCTTTTACAACAATCCTATATTTTGGAAATTTTAGAAATTCTTTTACTATTAGTCCTCCATAAAATGTTAATATAATAAATCCTGTTGTTGGTTCTATTGTTCCAAACAATTTATCATCAATATATATTCTTCTTATTCTTCCTGTTTTTTTACTTTTTTCAATTTTTATTTTTTCTTTATACTTTTCAATTATCTTATCTCCGATATTATCTCCAAATTGATAATTCAATATTCCTCTAACTATTGATAATTCCATAATAGTATAATATAAACTTTTCAGCAATTTCTTCAGCAATTATACTATTATTATTATATATAATTACTGTATTATTCTGATTGTTGAATATTATTCCATAAGAATTATTTGTTGGTATCAGATATATTAATAATGTTTCATTTCTTGGTAAAATATATGTTAGGTTTTCATAACTATTATATAAAGTATATAGAAAAACATAATTATCATTTATACTATTATTCTCTAGAAAATATTTGCATCCAGGACTATTATAGTAAAAAGAACATGCATATATAACATTTTTGTTATATTTTAATAAATATAGTAATATATAAAGAATTTCTGCATTATAATATTCATTTAATGTTGGATCAAAAATAAATAATTGATATTTATAGTTATTTAATGAATTATATAAACTTGTATTTGAATATATTGGTATAAATTCTAATTGCGTAATATTATAAGGTCCAGCAATTGTTATATTATTTGGATTTGTATAGATATATGCCTGATTATTGTTGTTGTTATTTGTATAATTTATTATTCTAGATTTTATAGTTACCAGTAATACTAAAATTATAAAAGCTATAATAAAGATCAATAAATTAATAATTTTTTCTTTTTTCATATATTAATCTTTTGATAAATATATATAAATTTTCTAATTCTAAAAAATATTAATGAGTACTAATGATGTTGATGAGAAATTATTGGAGGTTCTTAAACAGAATGCTTATGGATTAACCATCTCCGAACTATCAAAGATCTTAAATATTAATAGAATTACATTATCTAAACACTTGGAAATATTAAAGGAAAGGGGTTATTTAAATTATAGAGTTGTTGGAAAAGCAAAAATATGGTATATAAATGAAGATGTAAACTTTTTGGAGATGATTCATGGAAATACTCCTATAATAAGGTTAATTAGAAAAGATAAAAATGAATTTTATAGTATTTCTGATATAAAATTTTTAATAATTCCTTCTGAAATATTTCAGGTTTTATATTTACAAGCTATGGAAATGAATAATTTAAATTTCATTAGGGATTCTGGAAAAAGATTTGGTATTATAATTTCTACTACATATAAAATGTATTCAGGAATGGAAAGAGTTTTAAATGAAGATTATCTAAAAGAAATAATTAAATTAGTTGAGAAATTTGGTTTTGGAAAAGTAGAAGATATATTTATTGATATTAAAACATTAGATTTCTTGATTACATTAAGTTCTTCAATTGAATCATTAGTTTTAAAAGATATAGAAGATATATTGAAGGAAAAAAATATGGAAATAAAGGAATATTTTATGGAGGGATATTTTGAGGGATTATTAAGTACTTTGTTTGGAATACCTATGATAGCAATAAATAAATCTACATTATATAAAGATCAAAAAACAGAATTTGTAATAAGAAAGAAATGATCATTTGTATAACAGGAGTACCTGGTGTTGGAAAAAGTACAATAGCAAAGAAGCTGGCTGAGCAAATATATGCCGTTTTAATTGATATATCAGATTTTGCAATTAAAAATAAATTATATGAAGAATATGATGAAGCTGAACAAACATATATAGTGGATGAAAATAAATTATTTCAAGAAATTGATAATTATATAAGAAATTTAAATAGTAAATACATTATTATAGAAGGAAATTTTGCTCATTTATATAATAAATGTGATCTATATATTGTTATAAAAACTGACCCAAATATATTATATGAAAGATTATCTAAAGAAAGAAATTATCCATATAATAAAATTTTCACAAATATATGGGCAATGAACCTTGAAGTCATAGAGGATGAATTAGAAGAAATGAAAAAAGAATATTATGTTTTTTATAGCAATAAAGAAGATGATATTGATAATATAGTAAAGGAAATAAAAAGATTAATAGAAAATAAGGAAAAATCAAATTAATAAAAAATTTTTTAGTCTAAAATTTATAAGTCTTATACATATAATATATATATGGCAGAAGATAAAAAAGGATTATACCCAATTGTATTATCTCCAGAAAAATATGCAAGAACAATAGGTAGAGAAGCAATGAGATCAAATATCATGGCAGCTGTATTAGTATCGGAAATATTAAAAACATCTTTGGGTCCAAGGGGAATGGATAAAATGTTAGTAGATGAATTGGGAGATGTAACTGTTACAAACGATGGAGCAACAATATTGGATCAAATGCATGTTGAGCATCCAGCTGCTAAGTTAATAATAGAAATAGCAAAAACACAAGATAAGGAAGTAGGTGATGGTACTAAAAGATCTACAGTTTTAGCAGGTGAATTATTAAAGAGGGCAGATGAATTATTAGATAAAAATATACATCCAACAGTTATTATAGAAGGATATAATAAGGCATCAATTATCGCTGAAGACTTGGTAAATAAATTGGCTCAAAAAGTATCAATGGATGACGAGGAGACATTGATTAAGGTTGCAAAGTCTGCATTATCATCAAAATTAGCATCAATATATTCAGATAAGTTAGCAAAAATAATTGTTGATGCTGTTAAAAAAGTAACAGATATTGTAGAATTATCAGATGGAGAAAAGAAAATAATTGTAGATCTAGATTCATTAAAGATTGAAAAGAAAATTGGCGGTGGTGTAGAAGAAACATCATTAATTGATGGAATAGTAATAGATAAAGAAAAAATACATGGAGAAATGCCAAAAGTTGTTTCAAAAGCAAAGATAGCATTAATAGGTGATGCTATTGAAATTAAAGAAACGGAAACAGATGCAAGGATAAATATATCTTCTCCAGATCAACTAGAACAGTTCTTGAGTAAAGAAAGGGAGATGCTAAAGAAAATGGTAGAAAAAATAAAAGAAGTAGGAGCAAATGTTGTATTTGTACAAAAAGGAGTTGATGACTTAGCGGCATATTATTTAGCAAAATATGGAATATTGGCAGTAAGAAGAGTTAAGAAGTCGGATATGGAAAAAATAGCAAAAGCAACTGGTGGAAAAATTGTAAATTCTATTGATGAATTATCAGAAAATGATTTGGGATATGCAGAATTAGTTGAGGAGAAAAAGGTTGCAGATGAAAATATGATATTTATAACAGGATGTAAGAATCCAAAAGCTGTTACAATATTAATAAGAGCAGGATCTGAGCATGTTGCAGATGAGATTGAAAGATCTATAAATGATGCAATTAGGGATGTTGCAACAGTAATTAAATATGGAAAAGTAATTGCTGGAGGTGGTGCATTGGAAATGGAATTGGCAGAAGGAATAAGAAAAGAGGCTAAGAAAGAGTCATCAAAAGTACAAATGGCAATGCTAGCATTTGCAGATGCATTAGAGTCAATACCATCAGCATTGGCAGAAAATGCTGGTATGGATACTATAGAAGCAATGACACAATTAAGAGCATTACATGAACAAGGTAAAAAATGGGCTGGAATAGATGCAATTGAAGGTAAAATTGCAGATATGTGGGAGAAAAATGTAATTGAGCCAGCAAATATAACTATACAAGCTATAAAGTCTGCAGTAGAAGCTGCTATAATGGTATTGAAAATAGATGATGTTATTGCTGCAATAGGAAAATCAACAGAAGGAGGAGAATCTTCTGGTAAGTCAGGAGAAGAGGGAGAAGTTGAAGAATAGTTTTTAAAAGATTTATAAATATCAAAATTTTTTATTTTTTTATGCCATCCTCTGAGTATGAACTTATGCCAACAGATCCTGTCGAAAAATTGGTTGAAGAAATAGAAAATTTAAAGAACGATTTAGCTACATTAAAAAATGAATTAAAAGATAATATTGAAGAAATAAAAAGACAGATTTCAATACCTTCTGAAACAAATCCAATAGCTAAAAAAGAAGCTCAAGCCCAATTGTATTATGCTCAATCAAATATAGATACATCATTTTATAAGGAAATTGTGAATTCATTAATAAAGAGTAATATAGACTTACAGGCAAAGATATCTGAATTAGTAGTTGTTACAAATAATTTATATAAAGAAATAAAGAATTTACTTGATATATTTAAAGAAGCTGCTTTATTAAGGCCAAAAGAAAAAGAAGCACCAGAAAATAATATTGAATTATTAAAGAGAATAGAAAACTTAGAAAAAGCTAATCTAAAAGTAGCAGAATTATTGGATAATCTTAAGAAACAAATAGAAAGTATAAAAAGTAATCAGAGTACAAGTTATACAAGTTCAGCGGTACAAAGTTATAATAAAAGAATATAAAATTAATAAATTTTTTTAACATTTTTATAAAATGAAATTACAATCCCAGCTTATTAGTTATCTGTTGTTGGGGCTTATCGTAGTAGGTTTATCAGTGGGGATATATGAATGGGGTCTGCCATTAATACAAAAATCTCAGCTTGGGTCTACAGTAAATAGCATTCAGGGTCAATTAACTTCTTTAGCAGAAGCTATATCATCCGTTGCCCAAAGTAGAGGATCTCAGACTATTACATTGAATTTACCAAAAGGATCTTTAAATATATATAATAATTTAATTCAATATTCATTTCAAGCACCGGTAATTTATTATAATCCATCTATTTCTGTAATTCCAATAAATTACAATATATATATTCCATGTAGTGTAAATAATACGATTTCAGTACCATCATCTGGTTATAATTCTATTCAATTATGTGGAATTCCAAATCTTATAGTCGAAGTAAATTCTTCTAATATAATAATACAAGATGTAAATAATAATACTTTAATATTGCCTTTAGTAAATACTAATAATGTTATAACTCAATATTTTGATTTTAATATAAATGTTCAGAACAATAATGTATCATTTATTCCCCAATATAATACAGGAATATCTGGTTTATCATATTACCCAGAATGCCTACTTTCAGCAGCCCAATTAAGTGGAATTATACAATATCAGGTAGCATGTAGACCAATGTATAATCCTCAAACTGGACAATGTGAATGGATAATAATAGAACCAGCTGGTCAAACTTCTGCTATTACAAATGGAAATTCTGTTAATGTTAATCTACAATATAAAGGATTAAATGTAATTAATAATCCAAATTCCACTGTTTGTAATCAGTTAGTTTACTATTATGTACAAGCTTCTGTTGTATAATGCCAGTAAATGCATTAGAAATTGCATTAATAACTTTGATATTATTTTTTATCTCCCAGTCAATGATTTTATATTTCAATCAAATAACAAATCCATCAAATTATGATAAAATAGTTTTAAATTATATAAAATCAAATGTTGAGTTTTGTATATATTATTCTTACTTATATAATGCAAATCTCTATTGTCAGCCTTCACAGAATTATAGATTTTCAATAGATGCAGTTAACAATGTTGTATATTTATCCTATAGTGGAAATTCTTTATCTATAAATTTAAATAATAATTCATATTTTCATCCTATCTATGGTGTAGCTTTGAATTCTTTCTTTTTACAATATAAAAATTATTCTTCAAATTCTATTTTATATCTAAGTTAAATTTATATTTTTCCAAGTTTTCATTAAATATATGAGCAACATTTATGATTTTATTGATAATGTTGTAGATGTAATAAGAAAAAAAATTGAAATAAAAAGAAAATTAAATGAAAAAAATGAAAAAATAAATATTATGGTAAGTCCAAATAATGAATATCAACCAATTTATATGCCATTAATTAATAATAAATATGAAAAAAGAAAAAATAAAAAAGCAGGTAAGAAAGTTTATAATATAACTTTAATTAATATACCTTCACAAAGTAAAAAAATTACTGAAAAGGATAAACTTAGATTTTTTGTAGAATTATATGGAAGGAATGAAAGTATAAGTCAATTTAGGTATCCACTAACTAAGATGAATATTCTTGGTAGAGAATATATATTTGCATATGCTGATATATCCTGGGATAATGAATATGGTGAACTTATATATCATGTAATAGAACCAAGTATGGATGAAAAAGATAGAAAAATTATAAATGAAATAATTGATGATTTAGCTAGAACATCAGAACTTCCCTTAGGAATGGAAAAAAATGAAGAATATATGAGAAATTATATAATAAAGGAATCTTTGAATATAATAAAAGAAAAAGGATATCCAATAGATAAAAATAAGTTGCCGTATATATTATATTATATAATAAGGGATACAATTGGTTATGGAATAATAGATCCATTAATGAGGGATCCATTAATTGAAGATATATCTTGTACGGGTATAAATTATCCAATATTTATATTCCATAGAAATCCATTAATAGGTGAAATAAAAACAAATTTACAATTTAATTCTGATGAAGAATTAGACAATTTTGTAATAAAATTATCTGTAAGAACTGGAAGAATTGTATCTGTTGCAAATCCTTTGTTAGATGCAGCTTTACCTGATGGATCAAGAATTCAGATAACTTTTGGAAAAGATATTTCTAGGAGGGGTTCTTCATTTACAATTAGAAAATTTACAGAAGATCCATTCACTCCAATTGATCTATTATTATATGGAACTGTTGACTTTAATATGTTAGCATATTTATGGACATTAATAGAAGAGGGAAGATCATTATTAATATCTGGAGGAACTGCTACAGGTAAAACATCATTCTTAAATGCAATATCTTTATTTATCAAACCAGAGAAAAAGATAATTTCAATAGAAGATACCGCAGAATTAAAGTTACCGCATCCAAACTGGATATCTGAAGTTGCAAGACCAGGATATGGTCCAAATAGATATGGTGAAGTTACTATGTTTGATCTATTAAAGGCTGCTTTGAGACAAAGACCAGATTATATAATTGTAGGTGAAGTAAGAGGTGAGGAAGCTTATATATTATTCCAAGCAATGGCAACGGGTCATGCTGGTTTAGGTACTATACATGCAGAAAGTTTTGAAGCATTAATGGATAGATTATTATCTCCTCCAATTAATTTACCTCCATCTTTATTGGAAGTATTGGATGGAGTTGTGTTTCTTAAAAGATTAAGATATCAAGGAAAATATGTAAGAAGAGTAGATAAGATATATGAAATAATTGGATTTAATAAAGAAAAGAAAGATGTTGATAGAATAATTTCGTTTAAATGGGATCCAAGAGATGATTCTTATATACCAGCTGAAAGTTATATATTAAATAAAATTGCTGAAATTAGAAATTGGAATAAAAGTGATATAGAAACTAACTTTGAATTTAAAACAAGGGTATTAGAATATATGTTAGAAAATAACATAAGAAATTATAGAAAGATTGCAGAAATTATGAATATGTATTATAATAATCCAGATAAATTAATGAGTTTAATAGGATTTTAGTTCAATAATTTCTATAGGTCTTTTATTATAAAATTTTATTATATAAGTTTTATTATAATCTAATTGAATATTTTTTTCTAAATATAATATATTAAAGTTATCTGTTAATACTATATAGTAGTTATCTTTTTCTTTTAGCAATATTATATATCTATATGATATATAATTTTGATTTAGATTTATGTTTTCATCTATTTTTTCTATTAAGTCTATATTATTTATGAATATTGATAGAACAAAGTCATTTAGAACAACTCCATTTTTTACTTTTATATTATTATTTTCTTTTAATATATCTTCTTTTCTTTTCCATCTATAATCTTTAATTATTAACTTAATTAATCCAGTTTCATCTCCAGCTTCTAAAATTATTAAATTATCTTTTTTTATTAATATTTTATTTATCTTTAATTTTATTTCTTTTATCTTTAATCCAGGATATAAATTTTTTACTTTTATATTATATAAATCTTCTAATGTTAATCCTTTTTCTTTTAATATCAATAAAATAGCCGTTTCTTCATCAATTAAATTTTTATATTGTTTTATTTTTTCATTTATCAATTCTTGTAATTTTGTTTTTGATATACCTAAAATTGATGAAACATAATTCTTATCTATCATAAAAAATATTTAGTAATAAAAAATAAATCTTTATTTAAGTTCGCAACCTGGTATACAATTTGGAGGTGTACAAGAAGAAGGACATCCAGAACCAGATCCAGAACCAGAACCTGAGCCAGAACTGGAGAGGACTATACAGTAACTTGGACCAAGTCCACATATAACTTCAGAACCATTATATAAAGTAAATGAATATTGAGAATAAACACTACAATTTGAAGTTACGTATTGAGAATTTGCTAACATTTGTAATTGAGCAGATGGATCTGTGGAAGTTCCTATTTGATTTGCTATTGATGTTGCATATTCTGAACATTGTGTATTAATTGTTTGATTAGATGAAGGAGCTATCTGATTAGTCTGTCCAACAAATTTTCCAATTCCGCCAGTAAATATTAATACAATAAATACTAATACAATTATTGCAATAATTGCTAGAACTATAGTATTTATAGGTAAACCCTGTGTTCTTTTTACCATTTTAAATATAAATTTTTTTATAAATATAAACTTTTCGGCCTATTTATATACATGAAAATTTCTTTTATACTATTAAGGGTGAATATACATGAATGGGATGATAAAAATAGAATATTAAATGCAATTGATTTATTATTAAAGGATATTGATAGAAAGAAAATAGAAATAAATAATTATAAAGATAGAGGGTTAATAAGTAATATAATTGAAGTATATGAAATAAAAATTAACAATAAAAATAACATAGATATATTTTTTAGAAATTTAATTTCTTTAGGATTAAAATTTGAAGATATAAAAAATAATTGCAACTTTGATGAGAATTATAATATTTATATAAGAATTGATAAAGATGAACTAGCATTAAATAAAATTATTAAATTATATTATACCGAAGATTCTTTTTTATTAAAAATAAGTTTTGATTATTATAAAAAGGATAGAGAAATAGTTTTAAATTATTTAAAAGAATACCTAGAAAATATAAATAAAAAATTTTTATACAATAATATTTAATGAAATTTGTTCATGTTTCTGATACCCATTTAGGATGTCAAATTCCAGTAGAATATAGCGAGATTAGAAAATATGATTTTTTAAATTCATTTAAACAAGTTATAGATTTTGCAATTAGAGAAAAAGTTGACTTTATAATTCATTCTGGAGATTTTTTTGATGATTATTTTAGAATAGATTCAAAATATTTATTGGAAATATTAGATATATTATTTAAATTAAAGGATAATAAAATACCATTAATATTTATTAAGGGAAATCACGATACAAAAGGACAAAGGCAAAATGTTTTGGAAATATTAAAAAAATTGGATCTAATATATGAGGCAAATATAAAAGAACCATTTATATATAAAGATATATACATTTATGGAATATCTGAACCTTCAAATTTATCATATGAGCAATTGAGAGCATACTATAAAAAGAATCTATCAAATTTAAAATTTGAAAATAATGGTTATACAATATTTATGTTTCATGGTGCAATAAATATATTTCCAGAAAATATATTGGAAGGCTATGGAAAAGAACCAAGGATTTTATCTCCAGAAGATTTTCCTAAAGCAGATTATTATGCATTTGGACATTTTCATAAAAAACATTTAGAAAAACACGATAATAGAATATTTGCTTTACCAGGTTCTACTGAAAGGACTGAAATATCAAAAGATGAAGAAAATATAAAGAAAGGATTTTTTTATGTAAGAGATGAGGATATAGAATTTAAAGAATTAAATGTTAGGCCAATATATATTTATGAAGATATAATAAACAATGATGATGGATTAAATAAATTAAAAAATGATATTTATAGTAAATCTAAGGAAACAATCATAAAAATTAAAGTTAGATATAAGAAGGATTATTATATTAATATAAAAAATCTATTGGAAAATTTAATAGAATCTGGATATTTAATCTTAGATGATTCTTATTCTTTAGATGAAGAAATAAAATTAAATAATGAGGTAATTACAATAGATAATATAATGGATAGTTCTTTTTTTGTAAATGATAAGCAAGAAATAATAAAAATGCTTAATTATATAAAAGAATTATTTGAGGAAATGTATTCTGGTAAGAATTCTGATTTGGATAGAATAAGAGAAGCTTTATTTAAACAATTAATAAAATGAAGATTAATAGAATAAAATTAGAGAATTTTAAAATACATAAAAATTTAGAGATTAATTTTGATGAAAAAAATATAATAATAGGAGAAAATGGAGTTGGAAAAACTTCCATATTTCATGCAATATTATTTGGATTATTTGGAAAAGATTCTTTACCTAGTATAAATATATCAAATATATCATCTTTAATAAGGATTGGCTCATATAATTTAAATGTAGAATTAGAAATATCTGATGGAAATAATTTATACAAAATAATAAGATCTTCAAATAATAATGGAGAATCAAAGGTAATATTATATGAAGGAAATAAAGTTATAGCTTCAGGACCTGATATTGTTAATAAAAAAATAAAGGAGATATTAAATATAAATAGGGTTGAGAAATTCACAGATGTATTATATATAAAGCAAGGTGATTTGGGAAGATATATTAGTTTATCTGGAAAAATTGAATTAACAAAATTATTAGAAAAAATATTTGATATAGAATATTATTCTTTAATATTAAAAATAGTTGAAGGATTAATAAAAGACTTAGAAAAGGAAAAAGAATATGAAGAAAAAGAAAAGAGCTTATTATTAAAAGATATAGAATTATATAAAAATATCTTTGGTGATAGAGATATTGAAAAATTATTAGAGGAAATTAATAAGTATTTGGAATTAAAGAAAGTAAGAGATAATATATATAAAGATTATTTAGAGTTAAAAACATTGGAAAGCAGCATAGATTATAATTTATTAACTCAGGAAAATTATTTAAATCAAAAGGAAAAAGAATATGAAGAAAAAGAAAAGGAATTATATGATAATATATTAAATCTTGAATCTGAAAGAAAAAATCTTAAATATGAAAATTATTCAAAAGAATTATTAAATAGTTCTTTAGAATATTTAGAAAATAGAAAAAAGGAATTAGAATTTTTGGAAAATGTTGATGAAAAAGAATTAGAATATAAATTAGAAGAATTAAAAGAAATTTATTCTAGTATAGATAAATATATAGAATATAAAAATGTAGAAAACGAAATAAAAAATATAGAAAATAGAAAGAAAGAATTGGAAAATAATATAATAATTTTAGAAAATAAAATAAAGGAAGAAGAAGAATATTTAAATATATTAAATAGAGAAATATCAGAATGTCCGGTATGTAAAAGAGCCTTAGATGAAGATTTGCATAAAAAATTGTTAAATCAATATAAAGAAAGTTTGGAAAAAAATAAAGAAAATTTAAGTAAATTAAAAAATGAAAAAAATAATTTAGATAAATTATATCAGGAAATAGAAGATAAATATAAGTATTTTTTATACATTCAGGGAAAAATTAAAGATAAAGTAAATTTATTAGATATTGAAAATGAAAAAATAAGAATTGAAAAAGAAATCAATGAAATAAATTATAAATTAAATCAAATAAATGAATATAAGATAATAAAGGATACAATAAATTATATAAAGAAAAATGAATTGGATAAAGTAATAGATAATTTAAGAAAAGAATACCAAAATATAAAAAATGAGATAAATAATATTAGATATTCTTTAATGAAGATAGATAATATGAAAAAGAATTTAGAAAAAATAAAAGATATATATAAAAGGAATAATTTAAATTCTTTGAGTGAATTTGAAAATAAATTAAATGAACTTGATAAAGAAATAAAGAAATATGAAAATCTAAAACCAGAATTGGTAAAAAATTATAAAGAAAAATTAAATATGTATAATAGTATAAATGAAAAATTAAAGAATATAAGTAAAAATATAAATAATTTGAGATCCCTATATAATGTTCTATTAAAATATATAGAAGTTAATAGAGAGAAACTATCAAAAAACTTAGAAAATGCATTTAAATTCTATTTTAAGAAATTATATAGATATCAAGATATTATAGATGTTGGGATAGATATAAAGGAAAGTAAAGTAAAGGATGAGAAATTATTTTATATTTATGTAATTAAAAATATTGATGGAAAAAATATTAAAAAATATATTGATGAGGCTGGATTAAGCGGAGGGCAAATAAAGATATTGGATTTGGCATTAAGATTGGCAATTGCTTCTATATTAAATCTAAACATTAATGTACTATTGTTGGATGAGCCTACAGAATCTTTAGATGAAAATATAAGATTATCTTTAGCTCAATTAATATCTAGCTTAGATAATTATCAAGTAATATTATGTACGCATGATGATTTGTTTAAAGATAATGTTGAAGGAAAAATAATTGAAATTAAAAGGTAATTATTGCATATTCATGATCTACTAATTCTAATGCCATTTCTACTGTACTTTTTATCTTCTTTTGTCAATAATATTAAATATATTTGTCATTATGATATAACAATGTTATTATTTATAAATGTTTAAGCGTTTATTTCAAAATATTATAATGATATATAAAGTTAGAACATATATACCAGGATTTGATGAAATATTATATGGAGGAATACCAGATAGAAATGTAGTATTATTAAGTGGAGGACCTGGTACAGGGAAATCTATTTTAGGTAAACAGTTTTTATATAATGGATTAAAAAATAATGAAAATGGAGTATTTGTTGCATTGGAAGAACATCCAGTAAGTGTAAGAAGAAGTTTTAAGAACTTTGGATGGGATATATCAAAATATGAAGAAGAAGGAAAATTAGCAATTGTAGATGCATTTACTGGAGGAACTGGTACTGCAGCTCAAAGAGAAAAATATTTAGTAAGAGATTTAGATAATATACATGAATTATTAGATGTAGTAAGACAGGCAATAAAGGATACAAATGCTAGAAGAGTTATTATAGATTCTGTTTCTACATTATATTTAACAAAACCAGCAATGGCAAGATCTGTAGTAATGTCATTAAAAAGATTGATTGCAGGTTTAGGATGTACTGCAATATTTGTTTCTCAAATTTCTGTTGGTGAAAGAGGATTTGGTGGACCTGGAGTTGAACATGCAGTAGATGGAATTGTAAGGATGGATCTAGATGAGATAGATGGAAAATTATATAGATCAATTATTGTATGGAAGATGAGGGATACAAAACATAGTTTATTAAGACATCCAATGCAAATAGATGAAAATGGAATAAAAATTGAATGGGATAAATATATTAGAATAGGAATCAATAATGTAAAAATAGACAATATACCTCAAGAAATGATTGAAGAAATAAATAAAGCTATGCAAGAAGTTGAGAAATATTCTGAATATAAAAGAAGTAATGTTCAGGATTTTGAAGAAGAATGATTAAAAAAGTTAAGTATACTTTTTTGATTTTCTCCTCTTATTTTTTTAATTGTCATCCATGATTCCCTAATATAATCTTTTAATATTTCATAATTTTCTTTTATTGCTTTAATTGTTTTTTCATCAGCTGGATATCCAGATCCAAAATCAATATGTATTTTTTCTTTAATCTTATCAATTTCTTTATCTCTTATAACCTTTGCAATAATTGAAGCTGCAGATACTATAGGATAATTTTTGTCTGCTTTATTTTCTGCAATTATTTCAACATTTATTTTTAAATTATTTTTTATATATTCAACTACCTTTTTTGTATTAACCATTGGAGAATCAATTATTACTTTATCTGGTTTTATTTCTTCAATTATCTTTATCATATTTTCAAATTCTAAATAATTTAATCTATTTCTATATACATAATAGTCTATTGTTTTTGGACCTATTATTATATATTTATATTTATCTGTTAACTTTATTATTTCATTATATATTTCTTCTCTTTGTTTTCTTGTTAATTCTTTAGAATCTCTAACACCTAAAGATTTTAATAATTCAATTTTTTCTTCTTCAATGCAATAACCGGCAATTACCATTGGTCCAATTACAGGCCCCCTTCCAGCTTCATCAATTCCCAATATTAATTTCATTGTGTACTAGATTTTTTCCATACTCTTGGATATAAACCTCTTTTTATAATAACTCTATCAATATCAACTGCAATACCTTTTTCAGAATTTAAAATTTTTTCAGAATCCATTAATGCAGTTCCATATGCAACTAATTCTCCCTTTAATGTAAATATTGTTACTAAATCACCTTCTTTTATATTTGAGTATAATTTTGATATTCCTTTTACTGTTAAATTTGCTCCATGTGCAATTGCATCTACTGCAGTATCTAATATCCAAATTTTCTTTGTATGTTCTGCTGCAACTTCTGCTGGTAGAAAGACTCTTCTTATATATTTTTCATTATTTTCATTTCTCCAAAACCATATTGAGTCAACTATATCTTGTAAAGTAGATAAAGGATATTTTTCAGAATCTTCTTTTAGTTCTCCAACTCTAATTCTTCTTAATTGCTGCATATGTGCTTTTGTTCCTAAAGCCTTTCCTATATCATCTATTAATTTTCTTATATATACTCCAGCCTCTGTTGCAATTTGTAATAACCAATCTCTACCATCAACTTCTAATACTTTTATACAATAAACATTCTTTTCTCTAGGAACTTTTTTTACTGCAGATTTTAATGGAGGTTTTTGAATAATCTTTCCTTGGAATTTATTTAATACTTCATATACTTTATTTTCATCAATATCACTATGTATATGCATCCATGCTACATATTCTTTTCCAGCAGTTAGTAATAATTTTAATACTTTTGTTCCTCTTCCAATTCCTATTGGTAATACTCCAGTTACTTTTGGATCCAATGTACCTGAATGTCCAGCTTTTTTATTTAAAATATTTTTTATCCATCCAGAAACCTGATGTGATGTAGGACCTTTTGGTTTATCTAAATTAATAATTGAGAAATCTAACAATTCATCTATTGGTCTTTTCCATGGATCATAACCATATTTTTCATTTGTTTCTTCTTCTCTTTTAATAAGAATTTCATATTTTTCATTTTCATATGGTAATTTACAATATTCTACCATAAAATTTTGATAGTGAAAATTCATATATGTGCAACTTTGAAATTTTAAATATTTATTAATAAATTTTTCTACTATTATTAATAGGTTATAATATATAAGCTTATTGAAAAATAAAAAAGAACTATTGAGAAGGTTGATTAACTTCCTGTACAGTTGATTCTTTATTTTCTTCTTTATTTATATTTTGACCTAATAGTTTTTCTTTATTTATATTTGAATAAGGATTATAACCTATTTTATCTTCTTCATCAACTTTTACTAAATAACCTGGAGAAGATATCACTTTATCTCCTATAACAATATGTCTATGTACAATTAATTGTCTTGCTTGTTTTATTGTTTTTGCTAAACCCTTTCTAAATACAATTGTTTGTAATCTTCTTTCCAATATTTCTCTTACTGTTATGTTTAAAGCTTCACTTATATCAGAATTTTTATTTAATAATCCAAATTTAACTAATCTATTTTTTAATTTTTCTTCTTCTTTTGATACATCTACTCCAGCAGCTTTTTTAGCATTCAAATATCTAACATAAAATCTTATTTTTCTGGCAATTGTAGAAGCTTTCCATATTTCTCTTTTATTTTTTAATCCATATTGTTTTAATAATTGCCTTTCTTCTTCTATTCTATCCTTTTGCCAAGGATGTCCTGGACTTTCCCAAGTTTTTCTATTTCTCCACATTTTATTCTTTATTTTCAGATTTTTGCTGGGCCCTTAGTTCTTTACTCTTTACTACACCAATAGTAGAACCTTTTCTATGATGTGATCTTGTTTTTTGTCCTCTAACAGGTAATCTATAAGTATGTCTAATTCCTTTCCATGTTTTTAGTTCAATTTCTCTCTTTATATCCATTTTTACTTGAATTTCCCAATCAGGACCTACTAAATGTTTATCCTGACCATCTTTAGGATCTCTTCTTCTATTTAACATCCAGTAAGGTATACCATAATTTTGTGGTCTTTTTAAACAATCTTCTAATTTTTCTAATTCTTCATCTGTTAAAGATCCTAAAGCTTGCCATTTATTTATCTTCAATACACTACATACAGCATTAGCAAATCTCCAATTTACTCCAGGTATTTTTCTTAATTCTACAATTATTGGTTTATGTCCATCTAATTCTACTCCTACGATACGTATAACATCCTTTAATGTACTTCCTTCAGGTATTATTACTTTAAGTGCACCAGGCATTAAAATATTTAGATAAAAAATGTTTAAAAGTATATTATAAATATACATCTATGAAAGTCGGATATGTTATAAAAGAGGCAACATCTGAATATTTTTATTTTGTTGTTGATCCAAAGGAAAGGTATTCCGTAGGTATTGGAAGTATAGTTAAAGTAAAAATAGGTGATTTCTTTTATTTTGGAATAATTGAAGATTTAAAATCTGAGGCTATTGAAGAAGAAAGATTATTTGATTATGAGGCAATAGAATTATTATATGGACAAATGAAAAAATTGCAATATTTAATAATTGGAAAGGCAATATTTGTTGGAGTAATAAAAAATGGAAAAATATTACAAGAAAAACCAAAAACACCTCCGGTTCCTGGGGATGAAGTATATTTACCAGAAGAAGAAGAAGTAAGTAAAATATATTCATTTGAAGAAAAAGAATTATCAATATCTTTGGGAAAAATAAATTTACAAAATAAAGAATTTATTGTAGATTTAAATATAAAGAATTTAATTATAAGGCATACTGGTATATTTGGAATAACAGGTTCTGGAAAAAGTACAACAGTTGCTCATATAGTAAATGAATTATCAAAGAAGAATATACCAATATTGTTATTTGATATTCATAGAGATTATATATTATCATTTGAAAATTCTATAATAATAACATTTGGTAAAAGGGAAAAAGAATTTATTGAAAAATTAGTAAGTGAAAGAAATAAGAAAAATGTAATAGTATTTAATGCGAAATTACCATTAAAATATATAAAAGATTATATGGAAAGTTTTTTGGGAATATCTGGAAAACAGGCTCCTCATGTATATTCTTTATTATATAGAATTTTATCATTAGAAGAAGGAAAAGCACCGAAATTTATGGATAAATTATTAGAAATGGTAAATAAAAGAGATCCTCCTCAAGTATTTGAAAAATATAAAAATAGAGAAGATGTAATAAGATCTCTTCAATCAAGATTATTAAGGATAAAGGATTGGATGCTATTTCCAAAAAATGTAGATGATATGGGTGAAAATGTAGATGAATTATTTAATAAATTGTTAGAAGATATTAGAAACTTTAATATTTCGGATTATAATATAGTTAAAGAAGAAAATGGGGAAGTATATTTAGAGGAATCTAATAAATTTATTCCAAGGGTAATTATATTTGATTTATATCCTTTATCAATAGAAGAACAGAGAATATTAATAGATATATTATTAGAAATTGTTTATGAAAAATATAAATCTTGGAAATTTAATAATAAAACAGATATATTGGGAATTGTAATTGAGGAAGCACACAGATTTGCATCAAAAAATAGTGAAGTTTCTTCAAAAATATCTTTAATTGCAAGGGAGGGAAGAAAATTTGGTTTAGGATTAATTTTGGTATCTCAGGTACCTTCTAGTATTATTGAAGATATTACATCTCAATTAAATACATTTATTTTATTAAAGATAATTAATCCAAAAGATTTAGAATTTATAAGAAAAACATGTCCATATTTATCTAGAGAATATTTTGAAGCATTAACAAAATTAGAAACTGGTTCATGTTTAGCGGTTGGATTGGCATTAAAAAATCCTGCAATATTAAAAGTAATAAAATCTGTAGAAGTTGGTGGAGCAGAGGAAGATATAGATAATATAATAAGAGAAAGAATATTGTATGGAAGTAAAAATAATTTTTAATGGAATAGAAAATAATTTTTTATTTTCTGAGCAGGATATATATAAATTTTTTGACTATTTGATTGATAAATATAAATTAGTAATAAATAACAAAAAAATAATAATATCTGATAAAGAAAAATTTTCTTCATTTTTATTTGATACAAATAAATTTACTATTGCATTAAATTATTGGGAAAGAATTGATTATTGCTTTATATATATTTCTTCGAATAATTTTGATATATATAATCTTGTTCATGATTTGTTAGAATATTTAAAACCCAAATATTTTAAAATTGTATAAAGTCAAATTATTTATATGCCGCGGTGCCCGAGTGGTCCAAGGGGTATGGCTTGAGACCATATCCCCGAAAGGGGGCGTGGGTTCAAATCCCACCCGCGGCGTTTATATAAACTTTCTATAAATATAATTAATGGAATTTAATGAATATCAAGAAAGGGCAAAAGAAACTGCAATGTATCCAAATAAATTGGATGGAGGATTTTATTATACTGCATTAGCATTGGCTGGAGAAGTTGGAGAATTATTAAATAAAATAAAGAAAATTGCCAGAGATAATATTCAAATACCAAGAGAAGAAATTATATCTGAACTTGGTGATATTTTATGGTATCTTTCAGAAACTGCAAGAAATTTTGATATTTCTTTAGAAGAAGTTGCAGAATATAATTTGAAAAAAATTAGAAGTAGAAAAGAAAGGGGAACCTTACAAGGTAGTGGAGATAATAGATAGAAATAAAGATTTTTTTGTTATTATCTTTTTAAATAATAAAGGGGTTTTTATAGTATGAATGATAATGTAGATTTATCAAAGGTTCTTCAAGAATTAAATTCAGATTTAAATTATGGGTTAACAAAGGAGGAAGTTGATAGAAGGTTAAAAGAGTATGGATATAATTTAATTGAAGAAAAAAAGGAAAGTAATTTGATTAAATTTTTGAAAAATTTTGTTTCATTTTCTTCAATAATGTTAGAAATTATTGTAATCTTATATTTTGTATTTGGAAGATATATAGATGCATCTTTAGTTTTGTCTTTATTATTTATTAATGTATTAATATCTTTTATACATGAAGAAAAAGCAAATAAAGCATTAGAATTATTAAAGGAAAAATTACAAATACAAGCAAGGGTATTAAGAGAGGGACAATGGAAATTAATTGAATCAAAATATCTGGTTCCTGGGGATATAATAAGATTGAGAGCTGGAGATATATCTCCTGCAGATTGTATAATTGTTAGTGATGATATATTGGATATAGATCAGTCAGTATTAACGGGAGAATCTTTAACAGTTGAAAAGAAAAAAGGACAGATTGTATATTCAGGATCAATTATAAGAAGAGGAGAAGCAAATTGTATTGTATATAAAACTGGAAGGAATACATACTTTGGAAGAACAGTAGAATTAGTATCTACAGCAAGACCAAAATTGCATATTGAAGAAATAACAAATAAAGTTATATTTGCATTATTAATAATTGTGTTAATATTTGGAGGATTAACATTACTATTTTCATTTTTATATGTTCATAATTTAGAATTTATACTTTCTACAGTGTTGCCTTTAATTATATCTTTATTACTTTTTGCAATTCCAGTAGCATTACCTGCAATGATAACAGTTACCTTGGCAGCTGGTTCTATGGAATTATCAAAAAAGGGAGCATTAATTACAAGATTATCTGCAATAGAAGATGCAGCAACAATGACAACATTATGTTCAGATAAAACAGGTACTTTGACTTATAATAAATTATCTATAACTGATATAAAAGAATTAAATAATTATAAAAAGGAAGATGTAATATTATATGGAACATTAGCATCACAAGAATCAAATAATGATCCAATAGATATGGCATTTATTAATAAAGCAAAAGAAATTAATATAAATAAAAATGATTATAAAATATTAGAGTTTAAACCATTTGATCCTTCTACTAGAAGAACAGAAGCAAAAGTATTATATAAAGATAAAGTATTTTATGTATCAAAAGGTGCTGTAAATATTATATTTAACGATTTATGTAAAATAAATATACCAGAAGAAGTATCAAAAATAGTTGATGATTTTGCATCAAGGGGTTATAGAACATTGGCAGTTGCAATAAATAAGGATAATAAATGGGAACCTGTTGGTCTTGTTGCATTATATGATGTTCCAAGAAAAGATACTCCAGAATTAATTAAAAAATTAAAAGATATTGGAATAAAAGTAAAAATGTTAACTGGAGATTCATTACCAATTGCAAAAGAAATTGGAAAAGAAATTGGATTAGATTATAATAAAGCAGTATCTGGAAATGAATTAAGAGAATTATTAAAAAATGATCCAGATAAAGCAAGGAAATTAATTAACGAATCTGAAATATTTGCAGAAATATATCCTGAGGATAAATATTATATTGTAAAAAATCTACAAGAAGAAAAAGAAATTGTTGGAATGACTGGAGATGGTGTAAATGATTCTCCATCATTAAAACAAGCGGAAGTTGGTATAGCAGTATATAATGCAACAGATGTTGCAAAATCTGCAGCTTCTGTTGTATTAACAGTAGAAGGTTTAAGGGGTATTGTAGATTTAGTTACAATTGGGAGATCTGTATATCAAAGAGTTGTTACATGGATATTAACAAAAATAAATAAGACAATAGAGATTGCAGTATTTGTTCTTTCAGTGTTTTTATTTACTACTATTTTTTATCATAGTCCATTATATATTTTATCATCTACAGATGTATTATTATTTTTCTTTATTATAGATTTTCAAACAATAGCATTATCTGCAGATAATGAAAGAGGATCTCAATATCCTGAAAAGTGGAATATATTAAAATTAGTAAAATATGCAGGTATAATGGGTGTATTTACATTTTCTGAAATGTCATTATTATTATATATAGCATTAAATATATTTAAGATAAATAATGTTCATCTTTTACATTCTTTCTTCTTTATAGCAATAACATATTTTGGTCTATTAATGCCATATGTATTTAGGGAAAAAGACAGATTTTATAAATCAAAACCTAGTAAATCTTTCTTAATATCTACAATTGCAGGATTAATAATTGCATCTATTATTTCATTATTCGGATTTGGACTATTAGCTCCAATAAATATTTACTATTATTTATTTATAGCATTTTATAGTCTATTTTTTGTATTTTTAGTAAATGATAATATAAAAATATTATTAAAAAAGTTTGGTATTGGAAGGACTTAAAATTTTTCATAACCTTTTACAATTGGATTTTCTATTGTATATTTTGTTAAAATATTTGCAGCTTCACTTTCTGTTTTTTTCTTAATCATTGGGAATGGTATAATTTCTTTTATACTTTTTATTCCTAATAATAACATTATTACTCTATCTATACCTATTCCAATTCCTCCTGTTGGTGGCATTCCATACATTAATGCTTCTACAAAATCCTGATCATATAAATGTGCTTCTTCAAATCCTAATTCTCTCATTTTTGCTTGTTCTAATAATAATTTATTTTGTAATATTGGATCATTTAATTCAGAATATATATTTGTAACTTCTACTCCTAATATATATCCTTCGGCTCTCTCAACTAAGGAAGGATCTTTTCTACTTATTTTACATAAAGGTGTACTTTCTTTTGGATGTTCTATAATATATGTTGGTTCAATTAATTTATCTTCAATCAATTCTTCAAATAATGCAGTAATTGCTAAACCTCTATTATATTCTTTTAATTCTAATTGAATATTATTTTGTTTCATTATTTCCATTATTTCTTCATCTGATAATTTTGTTACATCTATATTTGCATATTCCTTTAATGCATCATACATTGTTAACCTTCTCCAAGGTGGTTTTAATGATATCTTTCTACCATTATATTCAATATAATCTCTTCCAATAACATCTTTTGCAATTCCATATATTAAATTTTCTACTAATTCCATCATTTTATCTCTATTTGCATATGCTTCATATGCTTCTAACATTGTAAATTCTGGATTATGGGTTATATCTATTGATTCATTTCTGAAATCTGGCCCAATTTCAAATACTTTATTAAATCCACCAACTAGGTATCTTTTTAAATATAGTTCTGTAGCAATTCTTAAGTACCAATTCTCTTTTAAATCATTTACATATGTAATAAATGGTTTTGCATTTGCTCCTCCATATATTGGTTGTAATACTGGTGTTTGAACCTCTATATATCCTAAATTTTCAAAATATTTTCTTACATAACTTATTGTTTTAAATCTTATTTCAAAATATCTTCTTACTTCGTCATTCATTAATAAATCTAAATATCTTTTTCTATATCTTTCTTCTACATCACTAAATCCATACCATTGATCAGGTAAAGAAATTAATGCTTTTGTTAATATAATCCAATCTTCAGCAAATACAGATAATTCTCCAGCTTTTGTTCTCCCTACTTTACCATATACACCAATTATATCCCCTCTCTGAATAAATTCATATGCATCATCAAAATTTTTTGTTATATCTTTTTTAATAACAGCCTGTATTCTATAACCTTCTTCTTTTATATCATAGAATACAATTCCACCATGTTTTCTAATTGAATATACTCTTCCGGCAATTTTAACATACTTATCCATAAATTTATCAGGATCATTTACTATTTCCTTTACGTCATTTGTCTTATCAAATTCATATGGATATGGATTATACCCTTTTTCTTTCATTTTCTCTAATACTTTTAATCTGTCTATAATATCTATTTCTAAACCAGTTTTAGGTTGGTCTTTATTCTCCATAGCATAATTAATTGTAGAATTTAATTTATAGATATTAATAGAAAAATCTTTATCATTAAGTCTTCCGATTCAGGTTCATACATAAACTAATTTAAAAAATATTTTTAAATTTTTGGAGTTCTAATTGATATTATAACTTTTTATTATATTTATAACATCCTCTTCAGATAAATATTTAATTTTTTCTATTAGATCTTTTATATTTACTTTTGATGACCATTTATTTTTATCTATAATAATATTTGCATAACATCTTCCGAGATCATAGGCTTCTTCAATGTTTAGTAGGTTTTCATTTTCAACATAATCTTTACATGTTCTTATATTTTCTTCTATAATTTTATATGCTTCTGGATATCTATAATATGCATTTTTATAAAAGTATATTAAAAATTCTAAAGCAGAAGTTTTCCATTCTTTTATTAAAAAAGGTTCCCATTCATCCATATCAGGTAAGGAATGTGCAATTTCATGGTCTACTATAATATCTATGAAAGCTTTTGCTATATCTTTTTCTATATTATTTCCATTTATATATACTGGATATATTAATCTACTAATATCTGACTCTAGACCAATAATAGAAGGTCTAATAATTTTCATAAAACTCAAATTATCCAATATTTTATCTATATTTTTTCTTAAAGCTTTTTCCTTAATATAAACTTCTCTTGTTATTGGAGAATAAAATCCAATAGATGTTTGATCTATTAATTTTTTATAGTATGATGCTATAGGAAGTGTTGATATGGAAAATGATAAAGAGAATGTTTTTAAAGAAGTAGGATAAGTCATATTAGAAATTATTTCATAAAAAAAGAATCCATAAATGGATGTTAAAGAGATGAGTAAAGCTAATAGTCTGCTAAAAAATAAATATGGTGGTTTTGCTATTATCAATTGTAATCTTTCGGTCTTTATGCCATTATTATTAAGGTATTCTATAGTATCTTTAAAATTATTTTTTATAATCCTATCTAAATTATACATATATTCATTCATTACTACATAATAATAATAACAATTTTTTATAAGTTTTTATTTATTTAAAAATTCAGTATTTTTATACCATATTCCTAATTTTTAAAATTCTCAAAAATTATACATAATTCATGATAACAGAATATATCAATGTATTTATTACTATGTTTATTATACTGGGAACTATTCCGAATATATTTGTATTTGAATCTATTTTTGATTCTTTAGGATTAAATATAGATAAAAAAAGATATGCAATCAATAGAGCATTCTTAATTGCATATTTGTTATGGTTAATAATATTTTTATTTGGTAATTGGTTTTTAATAATTTTGGGAATAAATTTAATAGATTTTAGAATTGCTGGAGGAATATTTTTATTTTATATTGCATTTGAAATATTGGTAAAGGATATTCCATCTCATGTAAATATAAAAGATAATAATGAATCTTTAGAAGATATTATTTCAACCCCCTTGGCTATTCCATTAATTACAGGTCCAGGTGTTATTACAACAACATTAATTTATACATCTGAAAATCTTAATTTAATATATCTATTTTTATCAATGTCTTTAGCATTTCTTATTTCTTATATAATAATTTATAATAGTACTTTAATATTGGAAAAAGCTGGAAAGAAGAATTTAATTATTTTAAATAAATTGGGGGGTTTAATATTATTGGCAATAGCAATAGATATAATTATATCTGGAATAAAAATGCTATAAAAATATTATTTTTTGAATTTTTGTAGTTACTATTATAAGATAACTATATATTTTCATATGTATTTTTTATATATGAAATTTATGATAATAATTCATAGAAAAACTGGTAAAAAATTTTATATAGAAAATAAAGATAAGGATTTTAATACGCATTTTGGGATAATAAAAAAAGAAGATTTAAATAAGGAACCTGGTAGTATAATTAAATCACATTTAAATGAAGAATTCTTAATATTAGAAGATAATTTTAATGATTTAGTTAGATATTTAAAAAGGGGACCACAGTCAATTCATGAAAAAGATATAGGATTATTATATTCTTTAGTAAATATTTATCCAGGAATGAGAATTGTAGAGGGAGGAACAGGTTCTGGAATACTAACAGCATATTTAGCAAATTCTATAAGACCAAATGGAAAAATATATTCATATGAAATTAGGGAAGACTTTTATAATATTGCAAAGAAAAATTTAGAAAAATTAAAATTATTAGACTATGTTGAATTAAAATTAAAGAATATTAATGAAGGAATTGATGAAAAGGATGTAGATTTAATAATATTGGATATACCAGATCCATGGAATACTTTAAATTATGCATATAATTCATTAAAATTTGGTGGATATTTAGTATCTTTTTTACCAAATATAACATCTGTAATAAAATTATTTGACTCGAATGATAAATTCTTATTTATTGGAGTATATGAGAATTTTTATAGAAAATGGATATATGAAAAAGGAAAAGTTCTTAGACCAAGAAATTTAGAATTGGTTCATACAGAATTTTTAGTATTATTTAGAAAGGTATAAATAATTTTTAGCTATTAACCGAAAAATTTAACTTTCAAAATATTATAATAAAATTATGGTAAAGCATCCAAAGAAATTGCATTTCGGTCCTGCAGGAGTTCCTTTATCTTCTAAAAAAAGGGATACATTAAATGGAATTATATATACATATGAAGAATTAAATTTAGATGGATTTGAAATAGAGTTTACATATGGAGTAAAATTAAAAGAGGATGTTGCAAACAGTATAAATGAGTATATAAAGGATAAAGAATTTATATTAACATCTCATGCCCCATATTATATTAATTTAAATTCTACAGAAGAATCAAAAATAAATAAATCAATAGATATGCTATATAAGGCTGCAAGATTATTATATTTATCTGGAGGATATTCTGTTGTTTTTCATCCAGGTTGGTATTTAAATAATTCAAAAGAGGAAACATATAATGTAGTAAAGGAAAATCTAAAGAAATTAATGGATAAACTAAAAGATGAAGGTATTGATATTTATATAAGACCAGAAACAATGGAATTACCAAAAAAATTTGGAGATATAGATGAAATAATAAAATTATCACAAGATATAGAAAATGTTTTACCTACAGTAGATTTTGCCCATTTAAGGTATAGAAATAATAGAAATGATGTAGATTATTTTAGAGAAATATTGGATAAAATAGAAAATGAGCTTGGAAGAGATGCTTTAAATAATATGCATATTCATATGTCTGGAATAACTTTAGATAAAAAAGGTACACATTTAAATTTGGAAGAATCTGATATGCCTTGGAAAGATATATTAAAATTATTAAAAGAATATAAGGTTAAAGGTATTGTAATTTCAGAATCTCCAAATATTGAGGAAGATGCAATTAGAATGAGAGATTATTATAAAAAATTAAAGTAAATTTCTTGCTAAATTAATAAATGCTGGTCTTGTTATCAAATATCCTATCCAAACAGTAATTATTACCATAACTGCAAATCCTTTATATAATGATAAACCTGCTACAAATGCTGGGAATACTGATAAGCTTTCTAATATAATTGCTAATAATATTATAAACATAGCTTTTTTAATTGCTTTATCCAATCTTTCTGTTTCTTTTACTTCAACATTTTCTCCTTTCTTTGCCCTTACTATTTCTTCAACAGCAACTAGTTGGTCATCTATACCTGTAGCAGTTCCAAATATAATACCAATGAATGCTGGAATATCATATGTCTGATGTATTGCGATACCTATTGCAAATGAAATTAAAAATTCAGATGCCAATGTTAATGTAACTAATGCAGGTACTTTCAAATTTCTATATACTGCATATAGTAATGCAAATATTCCAATAAATATTAATAATAGTACTAATTCGAAAGATTTTAATATATAATATCCAAATATTGGTGGAATTATAGATTCTTGAACAATATTAAATTTTGAAGGTAGTTGTCCATTTTCTAATATTATATATAAATCATATGCTTGTCTATATGCATTATATTGTGCTTGTGCCATAGAATTTCCAGTTCCAGATACTTGAATACTCACTTGTTGAGTATTTGAACCTTTTAGATTTGCTGCAATTAATAATGTTGATACATTTTGATTATCTAAATAGAATACTATTGGTTCATTTAAATATGCTCCTCCGCTTTGTAATACTACAGATAGGTTTTGTGTAGCTTGTGCAAAATTATTAGCAGCTTGTGGTGATAATAATAATGTGAAATAATATGTACATACATATTGATTACCCAATGGAGAACATCCTAATAAACCAGAATATTGTCCTCCAAATAATGGTTTTATTTCTGAACCAGTAAATACAGTTGTATTACCAATTTTTGCATAAAATTCTCCTTGACTAATTATATATGGAATTAAATCTCCTTCAGAATATGGTAATTCAACAATTATATATCCTTCAGATGTTGGATATATATTTATTGATTTAACACCAAAAGAGTTTAATCTATTTTCAATTACTTGTGCTGCAACTGATAATTCTTGAGGATTTAATGGTTTTGAAGAATTTAATATTAATAAATAACCTCCAGCAATATCTATTCCATAAGATATTAAAGAAGATTGTGTAATATTTGTTTCATTTATTAATGATTGATATTGGGATGGTTCTAAAACAATATTTCCATTACTTGTACTTATTTGTAAAAATGAAGAATTAATGTTATTGTATATACATGTATAAAATGAATCTATTGAATTTACTTGGCAACCATTTATTGAATATATATATGTATCATTTGGTAAAATAACACTAGAAGTAACTTCTACTTTATTACTAGTTAATGCATATGCATCAAATACTAAAGCTGCAATAAAAATTATAATAAATATTAAAACTCTCCAATTTTTTATTAAAGACTTAATGTCCATATTGATGTTTTTATGTAAAACATTTTTATGGTTTTCCTCTCGAATATCCTTTTGTTATTCCCATTGCAATTAGATGTGCAACTCTAATTGGTTCAGGAATTCTAGAATGTATTGATGTTAATTTAATTATATTTATTACATCATTATATTCTAATCCATAATATTGAAAATATAATGTTCCATATTCAGTTTTATAACTTTTTGGTTCTGGATATTTTTTAACTATTTCTAATCTTTTTTCATAATCTCTTGTATGTTTAATTGCTTCTATAAATTTATTTATATTTGGTTTTTTCCTTACAAAAGATATTATTGGTATCTTTAATTCATTATATAAATATTCAAAATCTATTAAATTAAATCCACCAAAAGATATTCCATTTGTTGCTATTATTCTTAATTGATCATAATGTTTTGTCCTTTTTACCATTTCAATTATTTTATCATTTATATCAAATCCATCTATTTCAATTTTATTCGATAATATTCCATCTATTTGTAAAGATCCTCTCATTATAACTCCAACAATTATTGTATATTTATCCTTATTTCTATCAAAATATCCATCATCTATTCCTAGTATTCTTATTTCTCTTTTGATATCCATTTATTAAAATATTTTTCCCAATCTAATTTAAAAAATATTATACTCAATAAAATAAATACTATTGAAGATATTATAAATAATTTTAATAAAGGTACTTTTGATATATAACTTATTTTATTTAAAATAAATATTTCAGCATATAGTTCTAAAAAGGATTTTAATGTTTTTCCTAGAATTGCTATTAAATAATATTTTAATATACTTATTTTTTCAATTCCAAATGATAAAAATAATAGATCATCTAATGGAAAAAATGGTAATATAACTAAAAAGAAGAAAGTTATGTAAAAATTTCTACTATTTGATATTCTTTTTATGAATAGCAAATTTTTATTATTCTTTAGTGGTTTTGATAGAAAAATACCTATAATATACATTACAAATTTTCCACTTGATGCCCCTATACCTAAGATAATTGATACTAAAATTATATTGTAAATATTTATTCCAATAATTGATAATACTGGTATTGATAATAAAGTAAATGGGGCACCAAATAGAGGGAAAGAATTTAATAAAAATGATTCAAAAAATATGTACAATATATAGTATATATTCATTCTTCAAATTCTAAAATATCTCCAACAGTTATATAATTTTTATTATCTTTATTATTTATTTTTTCAGTTAATACTTCCTTTTTAGTTATTTTTATTCCTAATATTTTTTCAATTTTCTTAGCTAAATTCATGTCAGGTATAATCTTTTTATTTTCTATTGATTTATATAAACTTTCTTTTATTCCTAACAGTTTTGCCATATCTTCTTGCTTTAATTTATGTTCTTCTCTATATTTTATCAATATTTTATTATAATTTTCATCTATAACTTCTCCTACAATCTCTTTTATTTCTAATTTATTTTCTTTTATTATATTTCCATTTTCATCAACAGGTTTTCCATATTTTAAACAATCTGCACATACATTTAATATTGTACCTTCTATATATACTTTATATAATTTATCCGTACTTTTTCCACATAGTTCACATGTTTTCATTTTATTATTTTTATTATTTCATCTTTATATTCTAATGCTATTATAACACCAATCATTAATCCAAAGGATATTGCTGCAGATAATAATAAATAATATAGAGCTTGAACTAATACTGTTGAATTTAACCCTAAATATGATAATGCAATAATTAAGAATAAATATAATATAGTTCCTTTTACAATTTTTGCAACATTATTCTTTATATTAAATAGGTATGCAATAATATCTCCAATAATTATACCAGCAACAATTATTATTATTGCAGTATAGATTAGATTTAAGATATAGAATAAATAATAGTAGGAAGAAAAATTTACAACAATTCCTAATATTAGGAAATATAATATTATATAATATTTTATTAAACTTAAAATTAAATTTGATATATTTATTCCGTAAAATAATTGTGGATTTTTCTTTTGAATTTCATTTAATTTTGTATAATTGAATATAATTCTTAATATGAATACAGTAACTTTTGCTATTATATATCCAATTGTAGCAAATATTATAAAAATTATAAAGTAAGCTGTATAATCTTGAATATTTGATAGATATACTAAGATAGGTTCTCCTATTGACTGGTAAATCTTTAATAATAGTTGACCTATGAAATCCATTAGATTTAATTTAAAAAAACTTTTATAAAAGATAAATAATCATAAATTTTAGGGCCCGTGGCTCAGGGGCTAGAGCGTCCGGCTGATAACCGGGAGGTCGGGGGTTCGAATCCCCCCGGGCCCATATTAATTATTTATTTTATATTTCTTCTTTCTTTTGTTTCTCATATAATTCTCTAATTTCTTGTATTGTATTTACATCTTTTTCACTTTTATCCCATCTTATTCTATTAACTCTTGCAAATCTTAATGCAAAACCTGATTTATATTTTGGACTTTTTTGTATTTCATCGTATATAACTTCTACAACAATCTTTGGCTTAAACCATACAATTCTTCCTTCTTCTTTTATTTTATATTTTAATAATTCCTTTGTTAATTGAATATATTCATTATCAGATAATCCTTTGAATGTCTTTGTTACCATTAAATATTCTCCTGTTTCTTTATCTAATGCAGCTAAATATAGATCTGAAATAAAATTTTTTCTTCTTCCATGTCCCCATTCTCCCCCAATTATTACTAAATCTAATGGTTCTAGATGTCCCTTTACTTTTAACCATGATTTATCTCTTTTTCCAGGAATGTATTTTGAATCTAATTTCTTTGCAACAAGACCTTCATTTTTCATATTAACAGATTCTTCAAAGAATTTTTTTGCTTCATCTTCTTTATTTGTAATTATCATTGGAGTTAAATCAATATTTCCTCTAATTTCCTCTAATATTTTTCTTCTATTTATATATTCTTCATTTATTAATAATTTTCCATCTAAATAAATTATATCAAATAAAAATAATCTAACAGGTATTTCCTTTATATATTTTGAAATTTCATATTCTCTCTTTATCCTTTTTGAAATTTCTTGAAATGGTAATGGTAGATTTTTATTATAATCCCATGCAACAATTTCTCCTTCAACAACTACTTCATTATTTTTTATATTATTTAATATCAATTCTACAACATCTGGAAAAGATTTTGTTACATCCTTTAGTCTTCTAGTAAATATTTTTACTTCATTTCCTTTTTTATGTATTTGTGCCCTTATTCCATCAAACTTAAATTCAAATGCTGCAGGGGAAAAATTATTAAATACATCTTGGAAATTATTTGCCTTTTCTGCAAGCATTGGTTTAAATGGGTGAAATAATCTAATATTAACATTTTCAATATTTTTTGGATTATCAAATAAATATTCTGATAGAACTCCAATATCTCCAATTATTGCATGCGCGATTTTAATTTTTTCATCATCAATACTATATATATAGGATAAACAATCTTCAATTGTTCCTTCTAATACACCATATCTCATATCTCCTTGTAAAATTCTTGTCAACAATTTTGCTTCCAAAGGTGATAAATTTTTATATATTCCTTCTAGATATAATATTCTTTTTTCTCTAGACCCTTCCCCTTCCAAATTTTCAATTTTCTTTAATTCATTATATATATCAATTATTGTATATTTTTTGGCAAACCATTTGTTTAATTTTATATTTCCTTTTTCATAAATAATTTTAACAGCTTCTCCCAAGTCTCCGGATTTTTTATATAATAAACTTAATTCCTTAATATTTACTCCTAGATTTTTTAATACTCTTACAATTGTACTTATAGATATATTTAATTTTCTTTCAACCCATTCTTCTTCAGTATTTCCCAAAATTAACCAAATAGTTATTTTTAATTCATTTTTATCTAAAGACTTTATAAATCTAGATAAAACATCAATTTTCAAAGATTTTTCATTAATTTTTTCAACTTTTTCCAATACTTCTGCTAATTCGGAGAAATATTTCATTATATTTAATATAAAAATGTTTAATCTTATATATCAAATATGAATATTGACGATTTAAAAAATATTTTTGAAAAAGAGTTTAAAGATTATATAGTTGGAATTAAATTAATTAATAATAAAAATGCTGAATTTGATGATTTTGAATTTTATAATAAAGAATTAAATGAATATTTAAATTCTAGAAACTTTAAATTATATAAACATCAGGCTGAAGCATTAAATTTATTATATAAAAATAAAAACCTAATTGTAACAACACCAACAGCTTCAGGAAAATCTCATATATTTAGATTATATATTATTGATAATATATTAAAATATCCAAATAAAACATTTTTATTAATTTATCCGTTGAGAGCATTGTTATATGATCAATATGAAAAATTTGAAGAATTAATAAAAGATTTTGAAAATTATACGAATAAAAAATTAAATATTAAGATGAAATTTATTTTAGGAGATTTAACATATAGTGAAAAGGAAAAAATAATAAGAGAAAGACCAAATCTAATATTAACTACAATTGATAATTTACATTTATATATATTAAAAAATCATGATAAATTATTTTATTTCTTTAGAAATTTAGATTTAATTGTTGTAGATGAATTACATTCATATAGAGGAGTATTTGGAACAAATGCTGCATATACATTTAGGAGATTAATTAGATTATTAAAATATTTCTATAAAAATAATAATTTTAAAATATTAACATTATCTGCGACATTAAGAAATCCTATAGAATTTGCAAAAAATATGTTTGATCTAGATTTTGAATTAATTGATAAAGATTATAGTAATAAATATAGAAAATATATAATTTGTTTGGATCCAAAAAATTCAAGTTCAAGATTATTATTAAAAAGGTCAATAAGAATTTTATTGGAAAATAATATAAAGTCTTTAATATTTATTGAATCAAAGAAAGGCGTTGAATTATTAAGGTTAGAATCACAAGATTTAGATAAATATAATAAGATTTTTACATATAAGGCGAGTTATCTAAGGGAAAAAAGAAAAGAAATTGAACAAAAATTTAAATCTGGAGAATATTTAATATTATTAACTACATCTGCATTAGAACTTGGAATAGATATTGGGGAAATAAGATCTGTAGTAAATTATGGAATACCTAGAGATGGAATTTCTTCAATAATCCAAAGATTTGGAAGATCTGGAAGAATTTCCGATTCAATAGATTTAATGATATTTAAAAAAGATGCACTAGATTTTTATTATTCAACAAATATAAATGAATTTTTAGATAGGATTGAAAAAAACAAATTAGATAGTATTCCTTTAAATTTAGATAATGAAAAAGTTGTTAAAAAACATTTAAAATATTTAATAAATGAATTTGGAAGAATTGATAAAAGTATATTAAATGATTTGGAGAAAAAATATTTAGAAGAATTGGAAAGAGAAAATATTGTATCAAAAATAAAGGATCCATTATTTGGAAAAGAATATTATAAATTAAATAGTCAAGTAATATATTCTGGATTAAGAAATATTTCAGATAAAGTATATTATATTGTAGATTTAACAAAGGAAGAAGAGGAAATGATAAGAAGAATAAAGAAAAAGGAAGGATTAATAAGAATAATAAATATGCTAAAAGGTAAAGGAAAAATTCTAGAAGAAATGGATGAACCTGCATTTTATGATTATTTATTACCTGGAATGGTATATTACTCTTCAGGAAGGGCAATTAGAATAACAGATTATTATAATATAGATAATGTTACATTTGTATTCTTTAGACCAGAATTTTCAAATATAGAGACAAGTCCAATATATTATGAAGATGTAAAAATAATTAATACAA
>WYEB01000040.1_pt1 | contig 59427 bp, 57 predicted proteins | sample 6343061 | NCBI WGS metagenome assembly WYEB01 (sample SAMN13812332, study PRJNA600296) | hot springs metagenome | biome: ENVO:00000051; feature: ENVO:00002007; isolation source: sediment sample from Evening Primrose shelf | place: USA: Yellowstone National Park, Evening Primrose Hot Spring ... | reverse complement strand
GCTTTGAGTGTATGAGTGGATATCTAGGTCTTTGCGCACCGGAGTCTATTAACGTGACCTCAATCTCCCTTAGGCTGAGTAAATTGGCTAATACTGTACCAACAACACCACCGCCAATCACTACAACCTTCACGGAAGCGGTGAGGTAGTAAGCCGTTATAAGGTTATTTGCCCATGAAGACTTTAGACATCACCTTAATGGCTAAATAGGGTGATCCACTTTTCTATACTATCACTTTAGAAGCCCGTACAGGGTATCTCATGAACACCCATATTCTGTGGCCTAGAGATGAGTAGTGTGTAATCCTTAATACCGTAATCGTGAAGTAGAGCCCTTATTATGTTTTCCCGCGGCTCTTCCGCGAATATGCCGAAGAGTGACGGTCCTGCACCTGATAAGGCGGCACCAACCGCACCAGCCCTGAGTAATGCCTCCTTAACCGCGCCGTAGTGGGCGTAGAACTTGGACCGCACTGGCTCAATAATGGCGTCGCCCATGACAGCCCTCCTGAGCGCAATTAGGTTCCTCGTCATTAGTGAGTAGACGAGCATTGACGCGTAGGAGACATTATTCTTAAATAAATCCATATCCACAGCCCTAGGCACGACCTTCCTCATCTCACCAGTGCTGGCCTTGCTACCCGTGACTACTATAACGAACCAGTAATCCTCAGGTATCTCGATCTTAACCACATCACCGATCAATGGATTTATTATGACTAAACCACCAAGCAGTGAGGCTGCAACATTATCCATGTGAGGAGACCCGGCAGCAACCCTCTCGCCCATTGCTGCGATCCTGACAAGCTCCATCTCCGTTAAGTTGGCACTTAGTAGCTTATCAAGTGCATACGCCACCGCAGCAGCGTCAGCACCGCTACTACCCAAACCGCTGGCTGGCTTGATACCCTTCTTAACAACCACATCTACGGAGAAGGGTTTACTAACAATTCTCCTAAACTCCTCAACCACTGGGTAAATCGTTGTCTCACTGAAGTTGCTTGGTAAATACCTACCATACTCACCAATGAACCTAACCCTATCAGGACCGGTGGGTGATAACCGAACCAACACGTCATCATACGGATTACTGAGGGCTAGGGCTAGTATATCGAATCCAGGTCCTAAATTGGCTATAGAGGCATAGCCCCTAACGCATACCTGCATCGGGGCTCAATATATTACCTATTTATAACCATTAACTCATGTAGGGATAATATTTTTATATAATTTTAAACTAAATATCAGCAATATCAGAGCCTATACCTTAGGCATGGCCCATGGAAAGACGAAGGCATATAACGATAATTATAAATATTAGGTAAAATACATACATTATTGCCCACGGCAAATTCTTCCTAACTATAATACCCTCCTTCCTAACGTAGGGCGTTGTTGAGATGCCAACACTAACGGTTTGTGGTGCAACAGGCTTTCTAAGCTCAGAGCCAACGGAATTGGAAGCTGGCAGTAAGGGTACTGATAACCCTAACAACTTACCGACAGCCGCCTGTAAAGCGCCAAATAACGTATTCGATGCTGTGTTACTACCAGACATTGCAGCACCTATAAAGCCTAAGAATGGTGAAATCAGGATAAACGCAAGACCTACTAATGAACTTGCGTATGCCAACGAGTATGCCATACCACTATAATTAAAGACGTAAGCTAACCCAACAACGAAAACCCCGTCAAAATTTAAATAATGCCTTTATGGTAAAACATTTTACTTTTATATGGCATAGAGAATAATATGAATGAATATTTTTTAAAATCCATAAAGAAATGTTTAGTATTATTGAGACATATTCAGTATTTAATTAAGTCCCTATATCCAGGGTTAGTCCCTGCCATGTATGATAGATCAAGCAATTCCGTGGGATACATCAACTTAATATTATTTAAGTTGTATTTTCTCAGCGTATTAGCCCAATGCGCCTTACATGTAACGCTTTCCAGTATTAATGCATCTGACTTTAGTTTAATAAGCTCGTCAACCTTAGGCCTTATTATTCTGTCGGCAATGTCTGGGTGCCTATCTGGATACATCATGCCAGCTCCACAGCATATGTCGGCTGTTTCTAGGCCTTTTATTTCGAGGCCAGGTATTTTGCTTATAATCTTAGTTACTGAATCATGGGCCTTAGCCACATTCATTAGGTGGCAACTATGTTGTATCGATATCCTCATCTTAACGGGGCCTAACTCACCAACCAAACCGGCTTTGTCCAATAGTTGTAATGTATTAACAATCTTTTGCCTGAGACCAATATTTATGCCAAGCAACTTCTCGTACTCCAACCACTGGGCTTGACAACCGCCTGAGTCGGGCACCACTAAATAATCAATGCCGTATTCATTAGCGTATTTATTCAGAACATCAATATTGTATTTAGCCAATTCCAGAGCCTTGTTGAAGTTACCCATGTGCATGTAGGGTGCACCGCAGCATTTGAATTCCCTGGGTACAATAACCTCAAAACCATTCCAAACCAACACCCTTATTGTCGCATAAACAAGGTGCGTGTGCGATTGCCAGGCAACACAGGAATTCGTAACAAACAGAAGCACCCTACCCCTGGTTGGTTTACCTACGGGTGGTTTGAATACTCTACCGAGAACATAATCAAGCTTCTCCTCATCCCTAGATCTTGCAAAACCCTTCATGTGTTCTGGTATTCCAGGTAATGATGAGGATACAGATAGGGCTAGCTTTATTATGGTTGGGCTCTCAATAAGCTTGAAACCTGTCCTTACGTGCCATGGGTAACCATAGTTCGTGAGTTTATCACCTAAGTAGGCGTAGGCCGCATCAATAATCTTACTATACATAACCCCGGATGGACATGCTGTTTCGCACCTCCTACATATCACGCACCTATCGAGGTGCTCCAGTAGCGATTCCGTGGGTTGGGTTCTTCCTGTGAGCAACGCCTTGACTAGGTAGATCCTACCCCTAGGGCTGTCCGTCTCATCCCAGGTTGCCCTGTAGGTTGGGCATGTGGGTAGGCAGAAGCCGCAATGGACGCACTTATAGGTCTCGTTAAGTCCCTCCTCAATCAATCCCTTTCTTAACTCATCACCGCTGATCATCAGATACCACCCACAAACCTACCATGGCACATTGTATTGCCTGGATCAAACACGGACTTAAGCTTCGCCATAATATCGAGATTCTGCTGCAAACCCCAAACATCGATATTCCTCTTCACGTCCAGGGGCGCCTTCATGGTGATTACATAACCACCTAACTCCGAAACCCTGGTCCTTAACGAATTAATAAAGTCGAGATTAAGCGGTCTCCCAAACCCTAGGTATGCCTCGCCGAGCATTGGCATTTTAACCACGTAATCTGCACGTACACCCTTCAATGCATCGCCTAGCACATACTGCGGGGTTATGACCTTAAGTACCGTGGTATAGTTATCGAAGAGCTCATCCATGGATGTTAACCTGTACCAAAGATCATCAGCCTCGCCACCATAGAACACGTCTGACCTGGAAACCTCAGAGAGCTTGCCTAACCTGTACTCAACCTCCTCCTTAACACCCTCAAACCTAAGGTACGTAGTCCCATTGATCACTACCGCACCAACAGGCTTCAATCTCCTCATAATGAGTAAGTCAAGCTCCCCATTAAGCCTAGCCACCGAGATCACCTCAGGTATTGCGGCTATCCTCGTCATCACCTCGTAAATAATACCCAACGAGCCGCAGGATCCAATGAACAACCTCTTAATGTTGTAACCAGCGACATCCTTTATCATACCGGTCCCCCACCTAACCATCGTGCCATCAGGCATCACAGCCCTAACCCTGAGGGTGATATCTCTAGTGCTCATGAACGTGTAGGCTAATGGACCGAATAGGTTGCAGGAGAAAACACCACCAATACTGGACCTACTAGATAGGGGTGGATCTATTGGCAACCGCCTATTAAGGCGTGATAGCTCCCTCCGCACATCCATGAGGGATGCACTAACGCCGAAGACACCAACCATCTCCTCTAGGTCTGGCTCAATGACCCTATGAACCCTGCCCAGGTCAAGGGCTACATCGTAACCCTTAGGCACATTGCCAAGAAATAGCTTGCTCCTGTTGACCATGGGTATTACCTTGAGTCCTTCCTTGCTTATGTTCTTCATCATAATGCTTAACTCATTAACATCCCTGGGATAGAACACAACCTTGGGCGTCAACCCATCAACCATGTATTCAAGACTCGGCTCCCTGATGGAGTCATTACTAACCTCACCTTCAACAACCCTTATGGCCTTCTCGAGGGACATCATTAACACCTCATTGTGGGAATATCTTACCTGGATTCATAATACCCAATGGGTCGAACACAGATTTGACCTTCTTCATTACATTCAACTCATAATCAGTGTATAACAGCCCAATTAGGTGCTTTTTGTGGTACCCAACACCGTGCTCGCCAGTTATTGTCCCACCAATCTCAACGCACATCCTCAATATCTCATCCTCAGCCTGAAGAGCCCTCTCCCTTTCGCCTGGTTTCCTTTCATCATAGAGTATTAGTGGGTGTAGGTTACCATCACCTGCATGAAATACATTGGCAATCCTTAAACCATACTTATTGCCAATCTCCCTAATCCTGCGTAGGGCTTCCGGTAATTTCTTCCTTGGTATTGTGCCATCACCCGTTATGTAGTTAGGACCGACAAAACCCATGGCACCGAAGGCCTGCTTCCTAGCGCCCCACCACCTATTTGCCTCAGCCCTATCCTTAGCTAACTTAACCATGTACGCGCCTGAGGATTTCAGGATCTCGATTATCCTATTAGCCTCGGAATTGGCGCCCGGCTCTGAGCCCTCCACATCAATGAGAAGTATCGCCTCAGCATCGGTTGGTAACCCACCACCCCAGGGACCAGCCTCTATTGCGTTCACGGCTATCCTATCCATGAACTCAAGGGCAACAGGCCTCATGCCAGCACTTATTATTCGCGAGACTGCTAAACCAGCATCCTCAACCGAGTTGAACGCAGCCAATATGGTCTTTACGGACTCGTAATTACTAACAATCCTCAAGGTAGCCTCCGTAACAATAGCCATTGTGCCCTCGGAACCACTAATTATACCCACAACATCGTAACCAGGGTTCTCAACAACCTTACCGCCAAACGATCTAACTTCGCCATTTGGAAGAACAACCTTCAATCCACGTACGTTATTCACCGTGACACCGTACTTGAAGCACTTAACACCACCCGCATTATGGCTTATGTTACCGCCAATTGTGGAAACCCTCTGCGAACCAGGATCTGCTGGGAAGTAATACCCAAGGTCTATCGGGTACTGATAATTGAGCTTTGCCAGGGCATCACTAACCCAGAGATTAATAACACCAGCCTCCACAGTAGCCGTCTCATTCTCCACATCAAGCTCAAGAACCCTATTCATACGGGCTAGGGATATGACTATACCACCCTCAATCGGTAAAGCACCACCACTAAGACTCGTGCCAGAACCCCTACCAACAATCGGAACCCTATTCTCCCAAGCAACCCTAACAACCCTAGCAACCTCCTCGGTAGACCTTGGGAAAACAACAACGTCGGGCTTCGCCGTATACACAAAAGACCCATCGGCCTCGTAAACCAGTAACTCCACATCATCAGTAATAATATTACTTTCACCAACAATTGATATTAACTTCTCAATAATAGCCTTAGACAAACCCATACGAATATATTAATAAAGAAATAATTTATAAACATTTATTTAAAAATATTTTTATAGATTCATGTAACAATTAAGAAAAATAAACATTTCAATTTAATAGAAAAATAATCAATCATTTTCGATACTTAAGAAATCATTTTTAGGTAGTTTAGACATCTTCCATAATGTTCATTATATTTTGCTATTTAATTACTATGTCTTTATAGCCTCAGGATACGGCAGCTCCTTTGTTAGTGGTATTAGTCCTGGTATTAACCACTTCTCCCACATTTCATCAACCTTCCTCTGTATGTACTCTATGTCTTCATCGGTCAAGTGCTTAAACCTGCTCTGTCTCCTTATGTACTCCTTAACGGGCTTCCTCTTCAGTTCCCCACTGGCTATCCTAGCGCTCGTACTCGTTAGCCTGAATTTGCCATTCTCTATCTCGAAGAGTGGCCATATGCCCGTCTCCACCGCTAGTTTACCTATTTCGTGGCTATACTTCGGGTCGTAGCCCCAACCCTTCGGGCATGGGTCTAGGGTGTGTATGAATGTTGGTCCGCCAATCTCTAGGGCTTTCCTGACCTTGTTGTAGAGGTCTATTGGGTCTGCGGCCAATGCCGTTGCCACATACTTAACCTCTGGGTGTCCCACTGCCATCATTGCTGCCATGTTCTTCTTCCACCTATACTTCATTATCCTGACCTGCCTACCGCTTGGGCTGAAGCTTGTCAGTGCTCCGAATGGTGTCATTGTTGTTTCCTGAATATCCGTGTTAGCACTTGATTCATTATCATACATTAGTATAAGGAAGTTATACTTGGTATGCGTTAATGCGTTAGAAACCTCTGAAAGACCGGCGTCCGCACAGCCCAGGTCTCCACAAATTCCAATAACATTTATCCTCTCATTCGGCAACCTACCCTTCTCGATCAACGCCTTTATCGCTGCTGCCGTACCAACAGCGGCAGAGCCCGTGCCTGAGAGCTGGGTGTGTATCCAGGGTAGTGCCCATGATGTTGTGTAGTACGTGGTGTTCGCGACGTACATGCAGCCAGTTGCTCCAATCACAATGGTATTCGGACCAGCCGCCTTGGCAACCCACCTAAGAACCATCGCTGATTCACAACCTTGGCAAGTCCTATGGCCAGCGTCAAAATACTCCGTCTGAGCCATCTGCAGTAAGTCCTTTACCGTCCTCGCCAACCTAATCTGAACTGTCATGGGCCCATCACCCCATACACCTTAATAAATTTTTCTACCTTGCCCATTTTATTCTCTAACCCCATACCATATCACCCTTTGCTCAACCTTACCCTTTCTTGCTACATCCAAAGTAATATTGAACATATTCATAGCATCATTGTAGGTAATCTCCCTACCACCCAAACCACCTATGAAATTAATCATGAGGGGTCTATGCTCAGCCTCGTAGAGTGCGGACCTAATTTCTGTGTATAGTGCACCGCCATCAAATGGCGAACCAAATGAGTAATCCCTATCCACAACGGCCACGGCCTTGGCGCCCGTTAGGTAGCGTATTATGTCGTCTGTCGGGAATGGCCTGAACCACCTAATCCTTAGGAAGCCTACCCTCTCACCCTTCGCCCTCAACCTCCTAACAGCCTCCTTAATTGGTTTGGATACGGTGCCCATGCCAACCATGATTACATCGGCATCATCAACCATGTAGGGCTCAACAAACGGATTTCCATAATCCCTACCTATTATCTTGGCGTAATCTCTGTATGCCTCCTCAATGACCCTTCTGGCGTTATTCATTGCCTCATCCATCTGCTTCCTGAGCTCCGTAACCCAATCCTCATTAACCTGGGGAGCTACACTAATGACGTTGCTTGGGTGTAACTTCCTATTACCTAAGTCGTAGGGTGGTAGGAACTTCTGAACCTTGGACTTGGGCGGTATCCTAAACACGTGCTCACTATGCGTTAGGAATGCACCATCCATCGATATACCAACGGGTAGCATAACCCTGGGATCCTCAGCGATCCTATATGCTATCAGTGTTGTGTCCAGGGCCTCCTGGGCAGTATCAACCCAAACCAGTAACCAACCAACATCCCTAACCATCAATGCATCATTGTGCTCGACACCGTAGGCCCCTGGGTCGTCAAGGGCCCTATTGCCTATTAGGGCTACCACAGGGTATCTATCGGTGCTTATTGCGACTATGGCCTCAATCGCTAATAACCAACCAACACCACTACTACCAACAAATGTCCTCGCACCAACTGCGGAGGCATGCTTAACAATCTCGAACTGATCATGCTCGTGGGCAGCCACTATGTACTCAGCCTTTAGGTAACCATCGGCAATGAGTCTGGCGGTCCTCTCCATGACACCACCATACGGCCTTATTGGGTATGCAGCTGTAACATCGATATCCGCAAGCATCAATGCGTATGCAACCGCATCGGTCCCTGTACCAACTACCTCAACCTCCTCATCGCCCTTAAGCACGGCCTCGAGACGCTTTGCCTCTATTGCAGAGACTGCCATGTCCATCACCTCTTTCTCACGCTTATTATTTGTGCCTTTGGTAATAATGATTCGAACCACTTCCTATACGCCTCCCTATTCTCCCTCCAGTACCTGTACTCATCAATGAACTTGCCGTATCCATCCTCAAACTCCATCTCATCAACCATGATTATGGTGTCAGGTACAGGACAAACCTCAGCGCATATGCCGCAACCCTTACAGTAGGCTAGAGCTGGGTTAAAGTAACCGTCAGGTGTTACATCAAATACGGAGTCTGGGCAGTACTCCCAACAAAGGGAGCACTTTATGCATTTGTCGAAGTTGATCACGGGCCTATAGTGCTTAGCCGTACCACCAGTGAAGTATGGATTCCTCTGGTTAGGCCTTAAACCTGGTATTGCACCTCCAATCATCATGTCCTTCCAACCAGGTAGGTGCGGCTGTTCGTACTTATACGGCAAACCCTCCCCAGGCCTAACCTCCCTCATCTTAACGAGCGATTGATAAGCCTCCAGTGCCCTATTTACCCTCTCATCGGGCTTGTCAAGGCTTGATAGGTATTTCCTAACGCCATCAAGACCAAGTACGTTCGGCACCACCCTAGCAATAGCACCCAACACCCTTTCCAAAGTACCATCGTCCGGGAAGGTCCAGAAGTCACCAATACTCCTATCACCCTGAACAACAACAAGCGTGTACGGCGAATCTTTAATTGGTATAAACTTAAGGAGCTCCTCCGGACTTCTCCTCGAGACCACTATAAGAAGACCATTAGCCCTGAGCTTGAGGTGTACGGGTTGTATACCCTGCCACGCCCATGACTCGACACCCTTAAGTATTGTGTCATCAAGGACTATGGAAACATCGACATAGTCAGGCTCAACCCTCGCAGCCTCTGCATCAAGAACCTCCTCACTGGCGCCCTTGGCGATAACCACGAAGTACTTGGCGGGTACGCCATCCCTCTCAGGGTCATCACCATATCGCTGGTATGATAGGGCGACATTGCCCTCCATCCTAGCCGCATATACAATGCCCCTCGCGAGGTTTCTCGCCAAATGCCTCTGATGTATACCTCTATAGATAATCTCCAGCGTGTATATGCTGGTTTCCTGAACACTCATTTTAATCGTTAAATGATAACTTCGACCTTATTAAGCAATGCCCCCCTATGCGCATTAAAAATAACGCGCTCGATACGTGTCTTATGAGTACTCTGGTTTATAAACATTGATATATATATAGATTATATAATCATCCTAGGCGAGCAGAAGGTCGAGTCTCTCTTTAATCCTTGATAGCGCCTCCACGTTTTCTCTAAAGTCGTCCAGTAGGTTATTCACGAAGTTCTCATCAACCTCACCCGGCCTAGACAATGCCTCCCTAGTCATTTCCTCGAGTGTTGCGCATCTTCTGAATACGTAGTACATGGCGTCGATATCAGCATCGCCTAGGCTTAGGATACCGACCTCCATAGCCTTACTAATGACCGCCCAACCCCAATCACCCATTGTGCCCTCCTCACCAACCTCAACACCCATCGACCTCAACCTACCCAATGGCTTCTCTACGGTGGACATGATAGCATTCCTAAGCCCGTTTAGTATCATGTTTAACTTATCAATCATTAGAGGATGGCGCTGGATAGCGTGTATTAAGTATTTTTTATCCATGCAACCTAAACAATAACTCTCTTGTTAATGTAATGCCGGCTCTCCTAATCGCCACGCTGGTACCCACCTCAACCTCAAAGGCGCTTATTGCGTAGTCGCTCTTTGCGTTTGCAAACCTCATCAACAAGAAACCACGGGAGGGCACTTAACTCTAACGCGTAAACAATCAATAATACCAACAACCACGAGGGAAAGCTTTTAAATTCAACAAAAACCCAAGAAAAACGGGCCCGTAGCTCAGCCAGGTAGAGCGGCGGGTTTACTACGAATTTTATTCTACGTTCCTCGGTTTGTGTTTTGGTTTTGTTTTTGTCCCCGTGGGTGTGGGTTTGTGGGGCCGCTCGGGTGGTGGCTTCCAGGGCGTTGTTGCGTTTTACGTCTGGACCTCCGTACTCGTATTCTGTCATTTTGTAAAGTTTCTCGAATGTTCCACGGTCTATCCTACCCTCATAATATGCCAAGATTAGTTCGGCCCTCAATCTCCTTAATGGGTGGTGGATGTATTTCATTATACGCCTAAGCAACCTAATGGCGCTCTCGCCATTGAACACTAAATTAATTTTTCGACAGTTGGATTAATGTGCCCGATAATGCCGAACCTCTTGGCGATCATCTCCTTCAGCACATCGAGGTTTGTCCTCTTCGGACAGCCCTTACACGCCGTAATTCTCACAATAGCACGCAGACATCCCTCTTTATCTTTGGAAACAAGTATTGAACCATCTCCATCTATTTTGCCAGCTATGTACTCCGATAATTCCTCATCGTTGAAGCCATTGAGCGTTTTCTCAAGCTCATAGGCACTGAGCTCAATGGGCCACGGCCACTCATCAATGTCTAGGTATACATAGTATGATAAAGCAATTGGCATATATACGTATTTCGCGACCGGCATCTTAATCCACACAATTTCTAGACTTAGTGCCTTGACCGCGTTCAATAGTGTTAAGAAGAATATGGCATCAATAGCATTCGTAGTATTTAACGTCAACTTAACTTTCATTTTGTATTTCCCGATTACTAAGTCACTATCCTTTAATCCAAGCCAATAGGGTCTCCTCAAGTTACGCAGTGACTCCAAGCCCTCAAGCCAAGCACACGGCTCTATGCCGTATTTCCTAAACTCATCAACATCGACACTGACGAACCGCCACAACTCCTCGCACATCTTGACCTCGCTCCAACCTATCCTCCTTAGTATGTCCTCGGCGTTCTTGATAACTTCATACCTCGTTGTCCTGTTCTCCCAGCTAATTCTACACCTAATAAGAAGATATTCATTTAAATATCGCGGTGATGTACGTACTGCATTCCTAACCCATTTTTTTCGTTATGCCAAGTTCTTTAAGTATCTTTAGTAACTCGCACCTACACTCATTATCGCTTACTAGCCACAACTCATGGACAATATCCCTAACCTTGTCCGCAACCTCCTTGCCAATTAGCCTACCATCGTGGCAGTTTGCCTTTATTGCCTCTTCGATCTTCCTCGTGACGCATTGTTTGTCGTTGTTTTCTAGGCACCTCCTTGCTTATCAACTCCATACATGTCTCTATCCTCCCCGCCTGGGTGGGTTTAGGTAGGGAGGCTTCGTTGCTTGTATCCGAGATTTCCTTGATGATCATCAGGCCTTTGCCGTTTTTCAGCGACCCGTTGTTGATTTTAAACCCACCCTTGGCGATGCACCTAATTCGGTGCATAACCAAAGCACCCATGTCTACTCAAGCTCATTCATGAAGAACGTGGTTAATGACAAGTTGAGCCGTGAACGAGGCTCCACAGGAACGAAGAGCACCAATGACGCACACCATACCGGCTAAAAGCAACCACAACACAGACAAACACCCAACACAAAGACACGTAACGCCAGAAACAACAAAGAAACTACCGAGGGTCGTGCTGGCGTGAGAGAACGAGCATTTCTCATGTTTTTAAATATCATTTACTGATTAACCTGATTATAACCTGATTAACTTTATATATCCTGGACGTGGGGTATAGACGTCGCCGCTCTTCAGTAGCATGTTTATTGCCTTATCCACGGCCTGCCTATCCAAACCGGCTGATTCAGCTTCGCGGTATAGGTCCTCGATTCTCACGGGCTTTCCTCCATTGGCATCCTCAAGTTGTGCCAGTATGTTCATGACAAGGGCAAGCCTCTCCTGTGCTGACTTTGGTTTTCCAGTCATTATTATGTCGATGTCTATCTTCCCCGACTCGATATCAATACCAACACTGCTCAAGTACTTCATGAATAACCTAATCGCCCTGTCCGCATCCTCAGCCTCAACAACCGGGCTTAACCTCATCTTAGCCTCAGCCTCAGCCAATCTAATCAAAGCCTCGAGCTGCCTAGCCGTTATAGCTATCGGTGAATCCGGCTCCCTGGACTTAGCCCTCATCTGGACGTAAAACTGCACAATCCTCTCCCTAGCCTCCGGAGTCAGTACCGGCTTCACGTGCTTGCGCGCATAGGCTATGTACTTCCTAAGTAGGTCTGGGGATATTATTTCGGTGAAGCCCTCCGGAACCTCACCGGCATGCAATGTGGTTATGTGCTCCGCAATGGCCTTATCCCTATCGAGGTTCGGCTCATCCCTAATGATGAATATTAAGTCAAACCTTGAGAGCAGTGTCACTGGTAAATCAACGTTCTCAGCCACAGTCCTGTTGGGCAAATACCTACCGAAGGCTGGGTTTGCCGCCGCCAGAACACTGCACCTGGCGTTCAGTGTCGCCACAATGCCTGCCTTGGCTATGGAGACCGTCTGCTGCTCAAGGGCTTCGTGAATAGCGACCCTATCCTTAGCATCCATCTTGTCTATCTCGTCAATCACCGCAACGCCGGTATCGGCTAGAACAAGGGCGCCGGCCTCCAGGTAGAACTCCCCCGTGTCCTTTTCGCGAACTACGGCTGCCGTCAACCCCGCAGCCGAGCTACCCTTACCCGTTGTGTACACCGCCCTGGGTGCTATCTTGGTTACGAACCTCAGTAGCTGGGTCTTAGCCATACCTGGGTCTCCAACCAGGAGTATGTGTATGTCGCCCCTGACCCTAATCCCGTCTGGGTAGACCTTGGGTACGCCGCCAAAGAGTAGGCATGCGATTGCCTCCTTTATGTCCTCCATGCCGTAAATCGATGGTGCTATTGACCTAATTATCCTCTCCCTAACATCAGGCATCTTCGCTAGATCGAGTATCCTCTTCTCATCCTCAGGGGTTATCTCGATCTCAACCAACTCCCTCTGTTGGCTCTCTACGTAATTGACGTCCATGAAGCTCGAGACAACGGGCGGCTTGCCCTTCCTGAGGTCTGCCAAGTCCAGGTTCATAACACCGACTAGGTAGACCCTATCCCCAGGCTTTACCGTATCCACGAGGTCATCCAGTAGTATTGCCTCGATACTCCTGGGCAACTGCCCTGGCGGTAGTTCCTCTGGTTTTTCCTGCACGATGATCTTCTGCCAATCAATGAACTCACTCCTCTCCTCAACAAACACCATGCTGTTTATCGCACCGCACTTGGGACAGCGCTTCGGCGGCTGCACAAAGCCCGTGGTTGGTTGCGGTATCTCAACCTCATAACCGCACTGGGAGCACCTGAACACGGACTTCCTCAGGTAATGCCTGGGAGGAGTTTGTCTTGTTATTATGCCCTCAACCATTATCAACCTACCCAAAACCTCACTCCTAAGCTTCCTAATTGGCAGGGACTCGGGAAGCCTCCTAAACCTCATGTAGAAGTTCCTAACCGACTTCGCGAGCTCGGGATCCCTCTCGGTTATTGCCTGCCTAACAGCCTCGGAGCCGGCTTGCATGATTAGTTGTGGTCTCTCGAGGAGCATGTCAGCGAGGTCCTTATTGCTGATTAGTAAGTCGTGGAAGTCGATGACGAGGGACTTCTTCCTCTGTATTATCATGTTGTTGATCTCATCGACATACCTATCGCTGGACTCTATGAAGTCCCTAAGCCCCTGTATCAGTGAGTCCAGGCTAACCTCCATTGGTTCGGTCATTGCAGACCCACCACCGAATTCAGGAACTCCCTGATTAGGGGCGCCATTGACTTCACAAGGGCCTCCTCCTCAACCGTCAGCTTATCGAGGAAATCCCTGGACTCCACAAGCCCTGGATTTATCGCCAAAAGCATCAAAATCTTCCTAAGCCTTAACTGGGCCAACTCCCTCAACTGCTGCGTCAAGGCCTTGGCATTCCTCTGCTCGCCACCGACCATGGACAACCTAGCCCTTACGTAGAAGTCCTTGGGCAACTCCCTCAACTCACTCGGAGCCCTATTCTCAAGCCAAATCCTCTTAAGAATCTCCTCACTACCGATTTTATCCTCCTCAAGCAGTGATGCAACACCACGCCTAATGAGTATCTCGAGGAGCGTTGGTGGTGCATTGATTACGGAGCCAGCCTTGGCAGGGCCAATACTAATGAGGCCTAGGTCAATACCATCCACATCACGCGTCAACACAGCCCTAACGCCTGGCGTAAGGTATGAAAAACCCATCAAAAACAACTATACACAAACCAATTAAAAAGGCACTAAGGAAGAAATCACGTATATACCACAGAACCAACCAACGCAAGGCATGGAAAAATAATCAACACCAGGAGGAGCACCAACGATATTTCATCTTATATTATACAAGGATAATAGCAGGCTTAACTAATATGCGATGGCTCAATCATCAACCAAGCAATTTCAGCAACTCACCGTAATGCCTAAGGAACTCACGTCCACGCTCACTCAACCTATTGAACCTACAAACCCTCCTACTACGCTCATTGCAATAATCATCATATCTCTCAACAAGCCCCAAATCCCAAGCCAACAGGAGGATGCTTTCGCCGTAACCCCACGAACGAAGAACACCAAGCAACTCCCTAGTGTAGGGATCACGACCATGAGCCAATGAGAAATCTTCAACTGCAGTTAGCAATCTCACGAGAGCCCGCAGGCTGCCAGGTGTTAACTTTTCGTGGACCATATGCGTTACCAATTATTGGTAACGCATATATAAATTTTACTCAACATGGGTTTGCGGAGCTTGCCCATTAACCGCAGACTCTGCACCGGCCTCCTCCCTTTTTTTGGGTGGTTTCCTCGCCGCCACCTTCATTTTGTATCCGGTGGGGTTCATGGGTTTGCCCCGGGCCAGCATTGCGGGGCTTTGTTCTAGACTGGCCTTTGTGTTCTCCATGATGTGTTGTAGGAGGGTTACGATTCCGTATGGAACAAGTGGATTGTGTCTGTCCTCATACTTTCCCCAATCCATATTTTCCCTTCTCAAGTCCCACCAAATGCCTTTTGTCCATGCTTCTGGTGTTGTTTTCCACAACATATTGAGTATGGATGCGTGATCCCTATCTGCATAGTGCCCGAGTGGGCATTGCAATATGTGCCAGTCATCTGTTTTCTCAAGCCTTGTGAAGTGTATTGGACATACCCTACTGTTCCTATATGACGAGACTCTAACAAGTTTCGAACCCCTCTCCAATGCCTTATCCTCAACCGCTTTCTCAATACTCTTGAACGGTGTCTGTTTGATGCGGTGTCTCAACTCGTCCTTCATGATATCCTCAATCATCGATTCCTGTGGATTATCGCCCAATTCCTCAGTTATTATTATCGCCGGCGTTTTTGTCAACTCGTTAGCCACATGCCTGACACGACCAACCTTCCTACCCCTCTCACGTAGCCTTTTTACCAACTTCCTGTATTCCCTAGTGTTCGTCACATTCACGTAATTACCATTTGGTAGCAGGAAATCAGGCTTGAGTTTCTCGATGATCACGTTCCTAGTCTTTTCGTACCTCTTGGCTAGTCTACCGAAGTCTGTCCTTATTGTGTAGAGTTGTGGTGTTAGGTATTGCCTATTCCAATCAGCCACCATACCAACTGTGGATGGTAGGTCAATCTTACTCACGGCTACCGTGTTCTCATTAATATCGAATGAGACGATAGCTTGTGGTGTCTCTTGCTTCGGCTTTATTTCGAATACGAACACAGCATACCACTTGTTCGTCTTCCTCTTAATGATCAACGTGCTAGCCAACTCGGCTTCACCGTTTAGTACCCTCCACCAATATAACCAAAACCTCCTGTGAAGCCTCAACCAAACCTCCTTCCTCTCGCCGAGCAGTGATAGGCTAAGCCTGATTGGTGCTATTGATTTGATGAATTGCTCATAACCCCATGCCTTCTCCGTAAACCTCAATGAGACATTCCTAACCTCAGGGTAGGGCTTGCTCACCAAGCCCTTCCTCCTTCGTGTAATAAATGACTTGGCGATCTCAGAGGCTTGTTTAATGGCTTGGACGACCAATTGCGAGTTAAGGCTTGGGTACTCACTCCTATACTTGTGATAAAACAGCCCATGGAGTTGACTCGCACCCGTAGCATTGTGCTTAACGGCGTACTCAACAACCTCACGAACAATGCCTAGGTACACAGACTCAACGGAGTAGAGCAACCTATTGAGCTCCCTAGTGACTTCCAACTCGACAGCCACAGCCCTACGCAACATCCACAGGAAAAACAAGCAACCAAAAATAAAAACCACCCACGACAAGAAAAGACGAGACTTACCAATCGTTTTGTCAGTAGGTGGAGCGAGGTAAAGAGTGCGGTATCTGCAATACTTGGTGTGGGGGTTGGCGATAGGGAGCTCATGAATGCACTTAATTCATTGTGTGGATTATAACTTCGTTGAGCAGAGGGGTAGGGGTGAGTATGGAATAGCGGACCCAATATTGAGGCAGGTGGACATGGTGCCACTATTGAGGAGGTACTTGAGGAGGGAGGCTAACGTGTAGGCTAGACCACGCGCCATAGGCAAGGATGCGTCATCACAGGAGGCAAAGACCAGCCTAGTGGGAACGCCCAACCTCGTGAACGTGATCTCTAGGCTTATATGCTAAGCCCAGTCCTTGGCTGCATGTCCTCTACCAGCCATATTCCCTGGCTCTCCGCCTCTTTTATGGCATCTGGCAATGCCCTTAGGCAGTATAGGACCGTCACGACCTTTCCCTTGAACCTGTCTGGGTACCTGTCCATGGCCCTCCTCACCTTCCTAACGAGCCTCCTAACGGTTTGGGGACCGGCCTTCACCTTGGCGTCACCGATTACGGTTAATTGCTCGCTCACTCCGTAGATGTCGAACTCGAACTTCCTACTGAAGTACGTGACGCCCGTCCTAATTTCAATACCTCTCTGCTTGAGGAGGTGCTGGACGACGTGGTTGGCTTCGTACTCGAGGCCTATTGTTAGGTTGTTGAGCATGTTCTCAATAGCCGTTAACCTCCTATCAAACCTCCTCTCGAGATGCTCCATGGCCTTCCTCAACTCACTGATTGCCCTCGTGTTCTCCCTCGTAGCCTTAGCTAATTCCTCAACCACAGCCTCAAGCCTGGTCAACCTATCCTCAACCTTCGTGAGTCTCTCCTCAGCGCTAGCCATTCTTTCCTCCAGCTTTGCTAATCTTTCCTCATGAGCCTTAACGATTTTTGTTAACTCCTCAACCGCGCTCTCTAACCTCACTAACCTCTCCTCATGTGCCTTAACAGCCCTTGTTAACTCCTCAATGGCTGCCTCAACCCTCGAGAGCCTATCCTCAACCCCTGCCACCCTCTCCTCTAGCTTTGCCAACCTCTCCTCGTGTGCCTTGGCTAGTTTCGTTAGCTCGTTAACAGCCTCAACAAGCCTATCAACGGAGGACTTGAGGTCGGCATAACCAAGGAGCCCCATAACAGCCAACCTAAACTCCTCATCCTCACGAAGCATCCTGAGTATTTCGCTCTTTAGTTCACTATGCATTATCATTACTTGATTGTGGGCTTTGCTTATTAACCTTACGTTGCCCGCCGCAGCCCTGGGTTGCGGTTTCATACTGGTGGTTGTTTTGTGGCTCGTATTGCGTTACCAATTATTGGTAACGCATATGGACACCGAGTAGGAAAAAGTGGGCAGCATCGACGGCACAGTTTATAAGGGTGCACCGCACCTGTTGCGTAAATGCGTGTTTGCATACTTGAGGAGTTCACGAGACTCGGTGGTGGGCAGATCTACGCCCTGCAGCTAGCCAACGCCCTAACCAGGCTTGGGCATGAGGTGGAGTTCGTGATTGCCGGAGAGCCTAGGGTTGGGATCAACTACCCAAGCAGGGTTGTGCCTGTGGGCTTCAGGGCTTCGTACGACCCATACTCACTACTAACCAACTACATAAACTTCAGGAAGCTGGGCAGGCTAGTGGGCGGGTATGTGGGCGACTGCGATTTGGTCATAAACAACCACCCAAACTTCATACCCCACAACAAAGGGCCAATAATACTTCATGGCTTATCCTTTGTAGACTTCGTAATAGATGAGTACGGCAACATAAGGAACAAGCCACTATTCTGGGTGCTCTCGAGGATTTACAAAATATACGATGGGGCATACATGGTTTACAACTCCAGGTACACAATGAACCTAGCCAAAAAACTACTACCAAAAATGGGGATAGAACCAAACCACGAATACATACTAAGCCCACACTACACAATAAGCACGGATAAGGTGCCGGAGAAGGAGGACTACGTACTAACCGTGGGAAGACTGGAGTGGAACAAGGGGCTAAGGGCACTGAGGACAATAGCCAAACAAATCAACAGGAAAATCATCATAATAGGAAGAACAGACGCCAAGGAATCAAGGGAAGTAATAAGGGCATTAGGCACAGAGAGGAACATAGAAATAATACCAAACGCAGACGAAAAAACCAAGGAGGAGTACTACAAACACGCATCAACATACCTACACCTAAGGCGAAACGAGAACTTCGGAATAGCCGTACTAGACGCAATAGCCACAGCAACAATACCAATAACACCAAAGACAGGGGGGCCCTGGACAGACATACTGGAGGAGGGAAAATACGGACTAGGCTACAACACAGTGGAGGAAATACCAAAACTAATAGAAAACGCGGAAAAACTCATAGACAGGGAAAAAAATACACAAGAGCAAGGAAAGACACAACCCACAAAGTTTCACGGGCAGAGTTAAGAGATTAATAAATGAGTCATTAAACCGTGAGTAATACATTAAAGGAGAACTAAAAGGGGAGAAAAGGGTAATGAAAATCCAAGTAAAGCACCTGCAAGTTATTGGAGCTTTATTGTTCATTCAATTCTATATAATTTGGACCCTGGGCTTCATAAATTATGTACCACAACTATACAACTATGATATACTACGAGCATCGGCGATACTATTAGCAGTTGGGTTATTAATGATGATTAGCAAGTACTTAATAAGCATTATAAACAATGCAACCACGGACAAGTACTTCAGGGCATTAATACTAATTTACGCAGCAACCACATACTACATAACATACAACGCCGTAATACAATACTACCAACTAAACCTAGACGTAAGCCTTGACACGGCAACCTACATGCAATCCTTCGCATCAGCAACACTATACCACAGATTCTTCAGTAACTTTGTCGCGTATACGTTCTTCTTTAACCACTCATCACCAATACTCTTCCTAATATACCCACTATACCTAACCTATCCAGGAATAACAACACTCACAGCAATACAAGTAATACTAGCGACACTACCAACAATACCGCTATACAAACTAGGACAGAAACTATTCAACGATAGAAAATACGCACTGGCCACAGCAATAATATACCTAATATACCCATGGACAACCACGTACCTAACAGGACCCTTCGAAGTCGTAGTACTCACGGCCCCCTTCCTAGCCCTAACCCTCTACAACCTATACATGGGCAACAAATGGGGTTACTGGATATCACTAACGCTCATGATGATGACCATAGAGTTCTCACCAATAATAGGCATATTCCTAGCCCTATACATATCGGCGATAAAACTTGATTGGTTAAAAACAAAACAAAGAATCACACTCGGTACAGAAACCCTTGCATACTCAATAGCATGGTTAATAACGGCATTCCTAATGGTTTACTACTTCAGCCACGGAACCATAAACATATTCCAAAACCTATGGGGATCAGCCCTGGCAGGGCCGTTAATAGGCATGAGCAACACAATAGCCAAGGCACTATTCCACCTCGCAAGCCAGACAAAAACAAACAACACAATCGACCCCCAAACCCCAATCAACATAATAAATGTGGCAACAACCATCATGAATAACGTAATGACCGACTTCAATACTAAGGTGCAGACCGTGGTGCTCCTAATGGCACCGGTACTATTCCTAAACCTTGCAGAACCACAAAACCTATTACTCCTACCATGGCTATACGCAGCACTACAAACAACATTCCCACCATACTACACAGTGTGGATCTACTACACAGCCCTGGTGGCGCCGGTCATAGTACTACCAGCAATATGGGCACTAAGAAGGTTCAACATGAACGTAAGGAAAAGGGTATTTATTGCAATCTTGATTGCAACAATGATATCCTTCCTATTCCTAAACAGCCTATCACCACTATCAAGCATATACTTCAATGACGCAATACCAAATCCCCTAAAACCAGCAACAACACCCTACAACCTAGCCCTAATACAACTAAACAACCACATACCACCAAACACACCCGTAGCCACACCAGCAACAGCAGTACCCTGGTACTCACTGACCAGGTACGGATGGGGAAAACACGGAGTACCATTCTTCGGACCAAACAGCTACACACAATACGTAGTATACTCACCACTAACATCCACAGGGTACCCATACAACCCAGACCTAGGGCAATTCGAACCATACATATTCAATGACGGAGCATGGCTACTAGCCAAAAACTACAACGGATCAGTCATTAGGCTTCATAGTTTCAACTATACAACAACAATAACAATACAACCAATAACCCCAGGCACCCACCAATACACAATAGCCCTAATACCAAACGGACCCACAACCGTGAAACTAAACATTCAATATACACCAATAGAGACAATACAATACGCAACTGAAGAATTACCACAAATAACCCAACAACCACAAGGAATAGAGTGCGCCTTCTATCCACCATATAAAATGTCACCAAACTACTTCATGCTACTAAACTCAAATCAATATTTAATACAACCAATAACATTAAATAGTACAATAACCATAGAAACAATAACAATATTTGGATCAGGAATATCAAGCCTAGTAAACGGAGAGGTAGCACTCTCAACAGCACCAATACCAACACAAACAAGCACAATATGGGCAACGCAATTCCCAATACCGTGGTGGTGCGAACCGCACTCATGGGCAACACCAATAACCGTAAACCCAGGGATAGCACTAAGGCCAGGCACGTACTACATGGTAGTTCAGGCACCAACAGAGTGGCAAACACTCTGCACATACATACCAAATGCACCAAAGGCAATGCTATACAACGGCGAAGAACTACAACAACTAAACTGCACACTAAACACAATAATAACAACAAATGAACTAACAGAAACAACAAGCATAAACACAGAAATAGCAATAACACTACTAAACAACACAATAACAATAAACGCACAAAGAGAAACACAAACAACAATAACCTACGAAACGAACTTAACAAGCAAAATGAACTGGGAAACATTGAGCATAAGCACAAACCAAACAATACCAGCAAGGCTCACAATAACGGTAAACACCTACGTACCAGGGCAATACCCACCAATAACAACACCCTGGTACCTAACACCAGCCTACGGAAACATACCAACATATATGTTGCTGATGTTAGCGGTAATATCAGTAATAATCGACGTAAAAAGAATAAGTACCTAGTATTTTACTTTATTAAATATAATAGGCTGAACTGAAAGGACACTTCACGATCTATTAAGGTGGCGGACATAAGTCTAAATCTGGCGGTGTATATATTATCCTCGCATATCTATGCTCTATAACCTTGGGCTCATACGATCTTAACCTTTTAAGAAACTCCTTAAAAATGCTGTACCAATCCCTTACGAAATATATATCCTGGACTATGTACTTACCATCATAGGTAATGTCTTCAATATTCCCCATATTCCTTAACTCCTGCAAATAAACTAATTCAAGATTTGAAAAATCTTTGGAAATTTTACTTCCAAGAATGTTTGATAATGGGCTTAAGAGTAAAATACCGCTAATCATCAAAGGGTCACCACTTTTAATGACAGGTATCAATTCGACTGGTCTTAATGCCAAGCCTCTTAATCTATGAACCTCATTCTTAACCTCCCTGAAAATAAAACGTAAGGGATTCCTTATATATCGGTATTCTCCACGGTAACCTCTAACAGAGTATATCCTCGGCGCATTACAGGCAACCCTAACGGGATAATAAATAGATTTGCACATTGTAAATGCCCGCGCCCAAAAATGAACGTCCTCGCCAAAATTAAGATTCATGAAGCCGCCAGTAAGGCTATAGCACTTTCGAGAGATTAAATAAACTCCAGTATGCGCTAATGAGAAGTCTATCTTATTCTTAATGATGACTTGCAAAAAATTAAATAGCAAATCCCTATTTGCATACGCGTCAGCATCATAAAATAATAAATGATTACCCTTACTCATTCCGACGGCCACATGCCTACCCAAGCCTCTGGTACACCTCATAACCCTAACCCTAGCATCAAATCTCCTAAGAATCTCCACAGTATTATCCTGCGACTCATTATCGGTAGCCACAATTTCGTACTCAACACCCAATTCGTCAAGCACAGGTAATAAACTATCTAGTGCCTTCTTCACGGTTCTTCCTGCATTGTATGTTGTCATGATTACAGATATCATAATAAAGGCGTAGAGACTTAAACTTAATTACAACTTAAAGCGTTTCCCTAAGGAAATGAGCATTACAACGGGAAGGAATATTGAAGACATAAGGTTAGGGATTATATGCCCAATATACCCACCCAAATACGGAGGTGGACCTCGGCACGCCCATGAAATATTAATTAGATTAGTAAGAACATTTAACGATGTAGTATTACTCCCAAGCTCGGACACATTCCTAATCCTTAACAATGAAGCGGATAAAGAACAAGTACTAAGAACTATTGACCAATACAGAAGGCTAGGATTTGAAGTACCCGAAATATTCAATGACTTATTAGGCAAGTTCAGGATTATGAGTTACGTAGAGAAGGCACGTAATGTCATTACATTAGGCTTTAATAAGAAATTAAGCAACGAATATTCAAGAATAAACAAAAAACTCGACATACTATTCGACCCCATATTCGGTGACCTCGATATAATAATGCTTAGTAAGAAATTAAGCAATGGAAAATACGGATTCACTCACCAGAGCAACTTAACATCTAGGTACCTAGTTGGCCGCCTTTGGAAGTATCTAAGGTACTCATGGCCCGCAATCTCACTCTATGGCCTAGCAATCCAGATACCACCATCAATAATGAATATACACATGAAGAGGCTCATGAGGATTTATGGTAAGCCAAGGTTTGTGGCTTTGCTAAGTAAGGGCCAGGCCGAGGCTTTAAGCATTGATGATTGGGGAGTTACTTACTTCATTCTTAACCCCGCTAATGCCGTGGATCCCGAGTTACTTAATCATAGGGGTGTTGGGAAGGATGATTACCTGGTTTTTTACGCTAGAATGCACCCTGAAAAGGGAATCTTTGAACTACCTAAGATCATTAAAATACTTAGGGATGAGTACGATGGGGATGTTAAGCTTAAGGTTATGGGTGCATTCCCAAATGATGGTGTTAGGCGCGTATTCTTTAGTCTCGTGAGGATGTATGGTGTGGAGAATAATATTGAGTATCTGGGCTTCGTTAGCGAGGAGGAAAAACATGAAATTGTTGCTAAAGCTAAAGTCCTCATTTACCCATCGCATAGTGATTGGTTCTCTCTTGTGATCCTTGAGTCGTTAGCTCTTGGAACTCCTGTGGTTGCTTATGATATTCCTGGTCCTAAGTCAGTATTTAGTGATTCACCTGGTGTGTTGTTTGTTAGGGAGTTTGATGTTAGGGGTTTTGCTTTAATGGTTGCGCATGTGCTTGAGAACTATGATTACTATCTAAGGCTTGTGCATGATGAGGAATTACTGGATTTCATAAGGCTCCATACATCGTGGGATTTAGTTGCCAAGCAAGTAATTGACTTGATTAAGAAATTTTCGGTTGAGTAAGCATTTCATGCGTTATGAATAATGATTTATTCAACGCCTTAAATACCCTATCAAGCATAAGATAATTAAGCAGAATAAGATCAGTGATTTTCACCCTCACATGAGGCGCCCTATAAAGATCCAGGCGAAACCCAAGCCTCTCCCTTACAACATTGGCTAACCACTTCCCATCCAGAAAACCCCTATGCGCCTTGCAATACTCATCCCTAAATAAACACAGAACCTTATACCCCAAATCACGCCTAAACAGGTAAAATGGCTTAACCCATGAAAAACGTGTATCTAAAAGCATAATTAATGCCGTGTTAGCACGAAGACCGTAATAATTGATCACAGGCTTTGTCGTTAAGTTCGCATAGTGATAGCCGGACTTTATGGGTATGTAGGCGGTTCTATAACCTTTATTCCATAATATTAATCCTAACAGGGCGTCGTCTAGGTATAGGAATGTTTCATCTATGAATGGTTTGCCGTCTGGGCAGGTTCTCCGTATTGCCTCGGCCTTAACTAGCATGTATGCTCCGTCTGCGTAGGTTACGTAGTGTGGCTTGTTTATACCTGGGTACTCATGCTCAGTGGCACCTCGGCAAATACCGTCAAAATCCCAGTGGTCTGTTGCATAACCACCTGCCGAGTATATCCTCCCACCATCACCGAGGTAAATCAACCCATTCGCTGCGGCTATTTTATCATCACCCTCCATGTAGTCAATCAGTTCCCTCAGCGAGCTTGGCTCTAATACTATCGTTATTTAGGAGGGCTACGTACTTAGCCTCCAGATCCCTTGCCTCTCAACCAAGATTCATGCCTCCTGCATAGCCCCTATTCGCATCGCTCCTAACGAACTTAACCCTAACACTGCTTGGCTTCCTCTCCTCAACGAACTTCCTAATCACATCAAAACTACCATCACCCGACGCATTATCGACTACTATCACCCCGTAATCATCGAAATCCAAGTCAAGCACACCTAAGGGCTGCGTCAATGAAGCCCTAACTGTTAAAACAGATATCAGGGTAATAATTTTAAAATTTTACATGGTGTTTGGGTTGTGTGAGGGTTTTGGTTGGTTTGCCTACTTTCAATAATGGTGCCTCTGGTTATACTATTCGTAGGACTCTTGGGGCTTTGGTTAATCAATCTTATCGTGATTTTAGGGTTCTTGTTGTTTATAAGCCGAGTCCTGGTGATGGGACTCTCGATGTTGTTGATGAGTTTAGTGACAAGCTTGATATCGAGGTTAGGATACAGGGTGATGGGTTCTTCGAGGAGGCTATGAATGAAATATTCAAGGCAGCAACCGACTACGACATAACATTAACAACGGATGATGACGCAATACCAACAAAAACATGGATACAGGAGCACATACAATTCCATAAAAACCACGAAAAAATGGGAATAGCACAAGGCATAGTAAGCTCACAGATACGAAATAATGAAGATCATACTTTTTCATTATATATCCTTATGAGGTTTTTAGGGCATTTGATTGGTTTTTATAAACCATTAATAAAGGAATTGTATGGTTATAGAACAATTGTTAATGATATGGGACTTTTTGCATGTGCAAATTGTGAATTAGGCATTGAAAAGCATGATTATATACATACGTTTGGTATTGCTGGTGTTAATATGAGTTTTAAGTCAGGGCGGTTAATTGCTGGATTCACACTTCCAGGATACACAAGGAGAGGACTTCACAATGAAAGTCTTCTAGCTCTTCATTTTATAAGGCAGGGTCTTCATTCAGCAATATTCAACGGAGGCTTTGTCGAGCATCTTGAGAGGGAGTCGTTATCGAGACCAAAAAGTAAAGTATCAGAATTTATGATGGCTATTGAGCATATCTTGTTTCCTTATGGTGTGTATTATTATGGGTTTAAGATTAACATGAGAAGGTTAAAACTGTATGAAAGACTGGTCAAGCTTTACAGCAAACTCAGTGGAGCTACTATTTGGAGAGCCTACGCAATAGGCCTAAACCTAGCCATAGAGGCTATTGAGAATGGTTATGAGCCAAGGGAGGTGAGGCGGAGATTGCTCGAGATAGGGCGGGAGGCTAAGGCAAAGTATGGGTAGGGTTAGAGGGACTATGTTCATTAATGAGTACGGTAATGCTTATTTATTTGCTGCTTCTTGGCTTTTCAATGACTGTTGTTGTTGGTTTTAATTGGCCTGTTGAGCATGATCATGCGGTTGGTGTTATTGTTGATGGTGAGTTGGTTTTTGCCAGTGAGGAGGAGAGGTGGACGAGGCACAAACACTCACCAGCAGAACCGCCAATAAATGCCTTGAAGCAAGCCTTCCTCTTCCTGAGGAGGAAGTACGGAATAAAACCAAAAGACATAGACGCATACACAGTAAACTTTGATCCCAAGTTGTTTCCAGTGGATATTAGGCGAAGGTGGCTAATGCATTCAATACGAAATCTTTCCGGCAAAGTTGGGATGGGTTTGCTTGAGGGAGGGTTCATTACCGCAGGCTTGAGAATTGGTTTGTTGTATCTTCGTGGTGATTATCTTGATCTTGCCCGTAGGTTTGTTAGGTTTGTGGCTCACTCTATTGGTGAGGGTGTTCCCGATAACATTAGGATCATTCCTGTTCCTCACCACCTTGCCCATGCTTCTTCGGCTTACTACTTCAGTGGTTTCAATAATGCCACCGTCCTTACTGTCGATGGTTATGGCGAGTTTGAGGCCACTGTTGTTTGGAGGGTGAGTGATGGCGAGTTTGAGGAGGTGGTCTCAATACCCACAGTCTATGGCTCACTTGGTCTTTTGTATGAGGAGGTTAGTGCCAAGATTGGTTATGACAATCTCGAGGGTCCTGGTAAGGTCATGGGACTCGCACCATATGGCAAGGCTAGTAAGTACTATGAGAAGCTGAGGTCATTCATTAGGTTTGATGATGGGGATTATCCGTTTAGGTTCTTTGTCCCTGGTAGGTGGAGGGTTAAGGGTACTGATGTTGATTATAGAATGCCCTACAGGTACATTGCCAGCGCTCTTTATCCTGATGCCCATGTTCCTTGGAGTCCTTATGGTGATTTGCATCCTGATGCTGTTGATTTGGCCTGGGCTGTTCAGTCCGTGACTGAGGAGGTTATGCTTCACCTAGCCAAGTGGGCTAGGGAGCATACGGGTGAGGATAAGCTTGGTCTTGCGGGTGGTGTTGCTCTTAATGCCAAGGCTAACATGGTGATTCACTATGCCAAGTTGTTTAATGACATGTTCATATTCCCAGCGGCTAATGATGCCGGTACGCCTATTGGTGCTGCCGCATGGGTCTATGAGCACGTACTTGGCGGTAAGATGAAGAGACAGAGGCTTAGGGCTGTCTACCTTGGTCCTGAGTATGGTGATGAGGATGTTAAGAAGGTGGTGGAGAGAGGAGGTTGGGGTGCTAGGTATGTTGGTGATGATGTTAATGAGGTCGTTGATTTAATAGTCAAGGGCTTTGTTGTTGCTTGGTATCAGGGTAGGGCAGAGCTTGGTCCAAGGGCTCTTGGTAACCGCTCAATAATTGCTGATCCTAGGAGGAGGGATATGTGGGGTGTTGTGAATAGGATTAAGGGTCGTGAGTGGTGGAGGCCACTGGCACCTTCATTGCTTGAGGAGGATGCTGGTAAGTACTTCATAGAACCAGTCCCTCACCAATTCATGATTTTTATGTACAGGTACAAGCCGGACATGTGCGAGGTTGTCCCGGCAGTATGCCACGTAGACCAAACAGCGAGACCACAAACCGTTAGTAGGGAAGAGAACAGGACTTGGTATGAGTTAATCAAAGCCTTTAAGGACGAGACGGGTGAGGGAATAATCCTAAACACAAGCTTCAACCTAGCCGGAGAACCACTGGTAGAGACCCAACAGACGCAATAAAAAGCTACGCACTAGGAGCATTCAAAGCAATATACCTACAAGGATGGTTGATACAGAAGTGACTCCCTTACTGAATGATTAAGTTACGGTCATAGAAAACATTGACCGCCAATACATGGGGAGTGAGATTAAGCATTTTAAGGTAAACTCCTACACAATCAGGAATGCCATCACGTGTTACCAAGGCGTTAATGATTATTAAGGGAGCTTTGTATAGTCGTTACGTATTTGATAATTGGTTCTCGCTGTTGATTAAGTTCGCCTTAACTAGGCTTGGTTTCAATGTTAGGCTCGTGGCCAGGGTTGGTGATTGTACCTTCGAGTTAAGACCTGAGGTTTTCGCATGCCTTGTAGGTAAGGCTTCGTATGGGTTGGTTGAGATTAGTTGTGTTGATGGTGAGTTATACATAAATGGTGGAAAGTATGGTGAGTATCACGGTGCGTGGGTGTATGATAAGTCCTGCAATTGCTATGTTAGGAATAACGTGAGATTCAAACAAATACACTGGACAATACACCAGGTTTTTGACTGCGGCGAGTACGAACCATCGAATGCTGAGGGTAGGGTTGTTGTTGATGTTGGTGCCTTTGTTGGTGATTCAGCCGTTTACTTCGCCCTGAAGGGTGCAAAAAGGATTATTGCCGTTGAGCCCCATCCTAGTGCCTTTTCTGAGATGCTCGATAACATTAGGCTAAATAACATGAATAACGTGATTATCCCAATCAACGCCGGCTTGGCTAGCAAGCCAGGCAAGATATGTGTTAAAAATGTCGATACCAGTAATACCTTTGACACATACCATGGACCTGGTGATTGCCCCAACACCGTCCCAGCGGTAACGCTTAGCGAACTAATCAATAGGTTCAATATTGACCCTAGCGATGCGGTGCTTAAGATGGATTGTGAGGGTTGCGAGTTTGATGTGATTCTTAATGATTATGACCACGTTAGGCTATTCAGGGAATTAATCTTCGAGTATCACTATCCAGGGTTTAATAGGTTGGATGATTTACTGGTTATATTAAATAGGGACTACAAATGCAAGGTAAGAGGCTATAAAATAAAGGACTATAAATATGGCGCACTCATACACTGCATCAGAAAGTAAGCTAATGCTTACAGTGTTTCCGCATATGTAAGCGCCCTGGTTGTTTAATCGCTGAGGTAATGAGAAAATGCGCCGGTGGTACTTGGTTGAGGTATACATTGAATTTTTGTTATTAGGTTTGGGTTTCATGATTCAGCGTTGGGTAATGCCTAGTTCCTTGGGAGGGGCTTGTTTTGAGGCATTAATAAGGCCGATAAGGAGGGTGGAAATTCCAATAGGGGCGAGGCTATATGATTGCTATTGAGGACTTAATGCGGGGCAGTTTCGGTTTTCGTGATTGTTCGTAAGGTTTATTGCCGTTGGTGGTGAGGCGGTGGGTTTAAAGCCCAATCCCAACTTTCTTGGAGGGGATAAACCCGATGAGCTTGGCGAGGGGAGTCAGGAATGAACCCTAGGCGACTAGCGGGGACCGCTCCCGCAGCCGGGGACGGTCCACGGAGAAGCCGCCGAGAAGGAGATGGCGGAACGCGAAACCACCGAAGGTAAAGGAACATAAACCACCGTCTCCGGAGACGGTCTCTGTCCCTGGCTTCTTCATAAGTGTTGGTGGTGTTCTTGAGGTTGGTGGTAAGTTTGTAAATGGCAGCGTCAAGCCTAGGGAGTACGTAGGTATTGGTGTTGACCTGATAGGTACGTTAATGTTGTATTGCTAGTGGGGTTTGTTGGTTGTTTTGGTTCTGGGTCTTCATGTTGTGGTGTCTATGGAGATTGTCGAGCATGTTCTCGATTGGGGGCTCGTTATTAATGGCATGATTGTTGTGTCTGAGCGTGGTGGTCTCCTCTATTAATCAAGTATTTAAAAGGGAAATCAGGAGATTTGACTCGGGGTATGTCTCAGCAGCCTTAGCAACAGTCTCCAGTGGCTCCAGCAAAGCAATAGTACGTGTTAAATTATGGGGAATTGAGTTTTATCTTTAACGCCTTAGTTCATTAGGCTTGGGAGGGATTTCCGAAGCTTTTGGTGGTGTCTTAATTACATAGTTGGCGTGCTTGGGTGTTGAAGTTCTTGCCGAGCCTGTTGGTTACTGTCCTGACTAGGTAAAGTACGAGTGTGCTGTCCTTGCCGCCGCTCCAGACAACGAGTGGTTTCTTGAATGTCTCCAGGGCTGCCTCGACGACTGTCTCGGCAACCTTAACCTTAAAGCCCAGCGGCATTAGATCAACCCTACGCCTAGGCACCGCCCTCTCTAGGAGAGTGTTTACGTAATCCTCAGGGCTCAACCCAAGGGAATCAGCCAACTCTAAAATCCTCTTTGCGATGGGACCGCTGAGGCATAGTGAATTAGACATTAGTGGTGGAGCTGCATCTAACATTATTAAGCATTATGGAGTAGGGGGTGGGCTTTGGTCATGGGTATGGCGTTTCCTACTGCCTTTGTGGGGTTGCTCCCTTTATCAGTACTTCGTATATTTTGCCCATTAGGTCGTATAGGTTATCTATCCTCTTGTTTGTTTCGTCGATCCTTTTGTTCGTTTCCTCTATCCTCCTGTTTAACGCTTCATAATTCTTACCCATTAATTCGTAGAGGGCATCAATCCTCTTGCTTAATGAGTCGTTTATCGCATCAATCCTCTTGTTCGTCTCGTCAATCTTCCTACTTAATGCCTCGTAATTCTTACCCATTAAATCATAGATCTTGCCCACTAGATCATAGAGTGCGTCGATCCTCTTGCTTAATGAGTCATTTATTGCATCTATCCTCTTGTTTGTTTCGGTTATGTCCTTCCTAATCTCCTGAAACAAACCGAGCATCAACACAACCAAATCCTCCGTGGACAGCTTCTTACCCTCACCAACCTTCCTCAAGACAGCCTCCAAAGCCTTATCAATGGCAGAAGCCACTATCGACTCGACCATCAAGACAAAACCAACCTAAGCATTAATAAGGCTTTAGGCCACGCCTCACAAACACAAAACCACACAAATCAACGCCCTGAAATGAGGGGTCCTGTACATTAAACACTAGACAGGGTATCAAAAGCTTTGTGCTCCCTTTACTGAACATCATCGCTGGTGGTCGTAATCACCGAGAATACCAGCTACTAGGACATGAGGAATAAGGTTAGGTATTCTATTATGGTCTCGAAGCTTTAATCCACGTCTCTAAATACCTTAAATTTAAAATAATACATTGAGTGAGGCATATTCGCAATCAATTATTCACCCCGACGTTGCTTCAGTAACCTCCCAATCAATTCCACGTACTCCCTGGCCCTATCCATTAATGGCCTATGCTCCTCTTCCTCGTAGGTTAACCCGTAGAAGCAACCTCCATGTAACCTATCCCTCACGTCGATATAATACGAAGCCCACCTAGACGTCAGTTATGTTTCTGGGAATGGAGGTACAGTAACACTCAACATACAAATCTACATGCCGGCTAAAGCTGGGCGGGGAGGAATGGGCGGGAGCATTGTTAAGATTTACCGTTTCTTATATGAGGGTTTTCGTTGGGTGGTGTGTAGATTGCGTGGGTTTGTTAGTTAGGTTATGAGGGGTTTGTTGGTGGGTTGATATTTGGTGTTGTGTGTTTAATATTTAAATTTGTATTGTTTTTGGTGGTTTTGTGATTCGATGAGGCGTGAGGGTGCTGTTGCTGGTGTTTTGTTGAATTACCTGCCTACGGCGGCGAATTACGTGTTAGCCATTGTGTACATAGTTGTTTTGACTAGGTACATACCTCTGACCCAGTATGGTTATTACAATGCGTTGTTTGCGATTGTTAATACGATTGGTGCCGTGATTCCAATACCTGGGATTAACAGCGCGATTGCTAGGGAGGGTGCCATAGAGTTTGCCAGGGGTCGTGATGCCAGGCCCTATTTTGCTGCCTCGGTTTTTATGTCATTGGTTATGTCGGTCATATATGCCGTAGCCCTGGTTGCCGCTGTACCGATATACCTGGGTAATGGCATACCGCCCTGGCTCCTTGGCACCGTCTATGTATACATAGGGGCAGTGATTGCCCAATCCCTTGCTGGCGCCCTCGGGCTTTACCTGTGGTTGGTGGGTAGGGTTGCGACCCAGGGTGCTGGGGCTACCATAGGTATGCTTGTGCTTAGGGGTTTCGAGGTTGCCCTAATCGTGATCATGCGTAATGTCTATGCCATAGCAATATCCACACTGCTTGGTTCGCTTGCCCAATTGCTCTATTACCTAGTTAACGTTGGTTTCATGCCAAACCCGATTAGGGGGTTGGGGACTGTTCTATCTGGCATTAAGGGTTTTCTCGAGCTTGGTCTTCAGTCGTGGGTTCTTGGTTACGTTGGTACGTTAATAACCAGTGTGATGACCTACCTGGTCTATAGGTACCTGGGCCCTGGATCCACGGCGATTTATGGGCTGGCCCTCGCCATGATAGGCTCGGTAACGGCAATGGGGCCGGCGGTATCCACTGTCTTGAGTAGTAGGGTTTCTCATGGTATTGGCGTTGGCGTTAACGTGGGTAGGGTCTTTAGGGATTTCGCCATACCCTCCTTCATAGCCTCCGCGTTGATGGCTCAGTTAGTAGTGCTGGCGTTGCCTATTCTGCCTAGGTTGGGTATAGTTAATGGTGATTACATTCAATCAATACCCTACGCCTCAGCCCTGTTTGGTTCAGCACCGCTTTTCGTGGCAGTCACGGTCTACTCATCGTATTACTGGGTCGTTGGTCGTGGTTGGTATGCTGTGATGAACAACCTGGTTGGGTTGGGTGTGGGTATTGCCACGTACGTGGCATTGCACGGCCTAGGCCTCTACATGGCTGTGGTTAGTATCTACATAATCAACGTGATAACCCTAATAGCCTATTGGACACTTGAAAGGTGGAGCTTGAGGAGTAAGGCCGTGCTGGCTGTAGGACTAGCCCTAGCCCTAACACTAGCATCATCATGGTCACTACCGATTGGGGACGCACCAATCACCTGGCCCACGGTGCAGTTAATAATGATCATAGCAACCACAGCCATAGCCTACATGACCAAGCCACTACCAACAACCATACTCAACCAAATGCCCAAGCCACTCAAACCACTACTAAAACCCTTCACAACCCCATCTCAGTAATTCCCTCCTTACTCCGTGCCAATAATGAAGGTAAGCCCGCTCCTTCTGGGGCCTGTGGAGAAGGTTTAGACTAAAGGGCAATCCTCAGTTTGAAAAAGTCCCGTTGTGCCGGCCCTAAACGCCCATGAACCACCACCTAACCAAGGCGGACAGGGGAAAGCACAGATAAACCGCAAAACGGCAAGGAGGCCGGTCTAAACTAGATGTATGATGATTATCTCAGAAAATTTAAAAGAGGCTAAGCTTTAATTAATTTCTGAGTTTAATTATGAGTCTGAGAAGAATCGTTAGAGTTAGTAAGAAACGCACAATATACATACCCAAGGAGATCGCGGATAAAGTCGGAATTAGCGAGGGCACGTACCTGGAGTTGGTTGTTGAGGATAATAAGCTCGTTATGATACCTATACCAGACCCCTTCTGGCTTGCGCTAAAGGGACCCAAGTTCGCTAGCATGAGCGTTGATGAGATTGAGAAGATAAGCGAGGAAGAGCAACGGGTGTTTATGAATGAAGGCTCTCAAAATTCTTCTTGACACATCATTCCTCCTCCCAATAGTTGGTGTTAAGGTTGAGGGTGACGTCGATGATTTGCTAAAGAGAATGGGTTAAATTCAGGAATAGAGAGGTTGAGATATACTATACGGAATTGAACCTACTCGAAATCTCATGGATACTAAGTAGGAGAGCTTATGATCCAAGGATTGTGGCACAGGGATTACTTAGCATTGAAAGAAACTTCATAAAAGCACCCATGAAGCCATCAGCAATACTTAAGGCAATAGAATTAAGGAGGCAGGGATTTAACGATATCATTGACCTAATGCTTTACGTGGTAGCTCACGATAACAACCTAAACTTTCTAACGATAGATAAGAGACTCATTAAATTCCTTAAGGCAATAAATGAGGACGTCAGCATTATATTATCTTCAATCTAAAGAAAGATGAGCGAATCAGCGTTTTTCACCTAAAAACTAACTGCTGATGAGTTCCCTGAGCGGTGTTGGTATCTCGATTCCCCATTTTTCGAATGCGTCCTTGATACTTATTACTCTGCAGTCCTCGGTACCATAGATAGTCTTTAGTTTGTCTACATTACGGCAATAATCAGGGTGTAGTTTTGGTAGGTTGTCCCATACCCACCTGGCTGTTATGGGGAATTTATCGAGTAGTGTGTTGAACATCAACCACACAATGAGCCTGATTTCATGGAACGCCCCCAAGCCCGTCCTGAGGGGCATGAAGTTCAGGAAGAACTCCCTCGCGTTCATCTGCACCCAAACCCTGCTAGCCATTGCGTTTGGTAGGATGTACCTAGCGTCCTCAGGCTCCATGGAACTCCTGGCACCCACGTAAGCATGACCCACATTCTCCAAGTAACTCCCCAATTCACTGGCTAGCTTGGGTGGTAAGACGTATCGCAACTGCCCCTTGGCATAGTCCACATACCTCTGGCTCTCCTGCCAATACGAAGCAACCCTATGCCTAACCAACTCGTGCGTAAACGCCCTACTACCCTCAATGAGCCAGGACGCACCCATGAACTCCAACACGCTGTGGTGGCCATCCCTGAGGAAATTGGTTATCCTACGCCTAACAATGTCTGGGTTCTTCCTGACTCTATCCAGGGCATCCTCGATACTATAGGCCCTATAGACAACGTCGGTCATTGCCGCTACCAACTCCTCACCACCCCAGGTAAACACCAACACAACCCTCGGACTAATTATGTTAACCATACCCAACCCAAGTCTCTGCACGGAGATTAATAACCCACTCTGGTTTTAAGCCACGCACTTATTAGAGGAGGTATTATGGAACTACAACACATCCCTCCTAAGTACGCCCTTACCCCTATGGGCCTCCTGATTCCTTAACCACTGCATCAGGAACTTATTATAGCATTCCTCCGAACAAAATACCCAGGGTCTATTTACACAGCATGTCTTAACCACTATGGGTTGTCCAATAATTACCTTACCGCAGTAAGTGCACCTAACCTGCCCCGTCCCTGTGTTCAATAAGAATGGCATAATGAATCAATAATAATGTTATATTTAAAGGTTATGGGCATGCCAGGCTTTGTGTGTCTAAAAAATGCTTATAAATGGATAATTATTAACCCATAACCAAGTGATTGTTTATGGCTAAATCACCAATAACCGAGTCCGAGATAACAAGGGCTATAGTGAGGTATGCACTGAAGGATTTGGATGAATACTCAAACGTTGATGTCTTAATCGTTGGTGCTGGCCCCTCGGGCATGACTGCAGCCTACTACCTGGCCAAGGCCGGGTTGAAGACCTTGGTTATTGAGAGGAGGTTCAGTTTCGGTGGTGGTATTGGTGGCGCCGCGAACCACCTGCCTAGGATTGTTGTTGAGTACCCAGCCTCCGAGATCCTGAGGGAGGTTGGTGTTAGGCTTGTTGAGTACAGTGATGGCTTATTCGTTGTCGACCCCGCTGAGATGATTGCGAAACTGGCGACCAAGTCCATTGATGCTGGGGCTAAGTTCCTATTGGGTGTGCACGTTGATGACGTGATATATAGGGATAACCCACCCAGGGTTGCTGGTGTGGCGATCATTTGGTCAACAGTACAGATGGCGGGCGTTCACACAGACCCAATATTCATAGAGGCAAGGGCTGTCGTCGATGCGACAGGGCATGACGCTGAGGTCGCCGCGGTAGCCTCTAGGAAAACCCCTGAGCTAGGCATAGTATTGCGTGGCGAGAAGTCGGCTTTCGCGAGCACCGCCGAGGATTTGGTTGTTAAGTATACGGGTAAGGTTGTCGAGGGACTCTACGTTACAGGCATGGCTGTGGCTGCCGTCTATGGATTACCAAGGATGGGCCCCATCTTCGGCTCCATGTTGCTTAGTGGTAGGAGGGTTGCGGAGTTGATAATCAATGATTTAAAGGGCTCAGCCTAGTAGGTGCAATTTAGCTTAGTTAATATTTATTCCTAAAAATAATATTTATTCCTAAATGCCGTAATTTGTTGAAAGTTGAAACATGTACGTTAATGTATTACTTATAGTAAAATGAAGGAGTAATTTTGAGATGGATATGTAATGGCATTTATTAATGTTTTGCGGTTTCACTTTTAACTTTGATTGGTGGTGATGTTAGTAATGGTATTGGTCTGTTAAAGACCTCTTGAGCAACTAATGCGAATGCCGTGTACCAAGCGAGGGATGCCGTTATTATCCCCATGTAGCCGCCGGCGATTGTTAACCCAGCGGCTAATAAAAAGAATGTTAACCATAATGTAAGGAATACAAACCATAGGGCCCAGTTAAGTCTAAAGGTGTAGATCCAGAAGATGAATGTGAAGACCCCGAAGGCGGCAAGCACGGCGCTCAGGCCGGCGGGGCTAATGGCTATTAAGCCCATATGGGCAAGCAGGACTGTTATGAAGTACTACTCCCAGAAGGCACCATATGTAAAGAATGCGGCGTAGCCAAACGTATTACCAGCCCTCCACTCGAGAATCCCAGCCAATAGTTGGGCGAGTCCTCCGTAAAATGCCGCAAGCCCTATAATCACGTCTGAGCCGGCCGTTATTATGTGGGCATTAAATAGGCTGAGCACCAATGTGGTTAATGCAAAACCAGAGAGACCAAGTGGTGCTGGGTTAGCTAACTTCTCCGCCATCAAATCACCCCTGCTTACCAAGTTTCTCTATCTCGGCCTTGAACTCCTCATAGGCCTTCTTCACCTCCTCAACGCTTGCCTCGTCCTCTAGTGTGGTTACGTCGCCGAGTGGTTGTCCAGTCACTACGGCCTTAACAAGTCTCCTCATTATCTTGCCGCTCCTGGTCTTGGGTAGCTTGGTTACGAAGAATATGTTGGATAGCGTGGCTATTGGACCCACAAGCTCCCTAACCGTATTATTCAACTCAGCCTTTAATTGATCGCTCGGTTGCACGCCTTGTTTAAGCACGACGTAGGCCACGGGGATCTCACCCTTAACCGGATCCGGTACTCCGACAACCGCCGCCTCAGCCACCGCTGGGTGCTGTATTAATGCCGATTCTAACTCGTAGGTCCCAAGCCTGTGTCCAGCAACCTTAATGACCTCGTCAGCTCTACCAAGTATCCAGAAGTACCCATCCTCATCCTTAACCGCGTAATCACCTGCATAAAACATCCCCGGGAACTTACTCCAGTAGGTTTTCACGTACCTATCTGGGTCCTTCCATATGGTCAGTAACATGCCCGGCCACGGCCTCTTAATCACTAGGTAACCCCTCTGCCCCGGCAGCACTGGTTTACCGTTATCGTCAACTACATCAGCATCTATACCAGGTAATGGTGGGCCGTTCGTACCCGGCTTCAGCGGCACTAGGGCGAGGCCTGGCGCGTGCGATATCAAAATTCCGCCCGTCTCCGTCATCCACCAAGTGGATCCAAACGGGACCTTCTCCCTACCGGCAAGTTTCCAAAGCCAGCGCCAGGCCTCTGGGTTTATGGGTTCGCCGACTGAGTGCATGAGCCTTATTGTGGATAGGTCGTGCTTCTTAACCCAGTCATCGCCAAACCTCATCAACGTCCTAATGCCTGTTGGACTTGTGTAGAAGATGGTCGCGCCATACCTCTCGACAATTGCCCACCACCTATCTGGGTTCGGGTAGTCCAGGGCTCCCTCAAACATGATAGTAGTCATACCCTCGAGTAGTGGTCCAAATACAATGTAACTATGGCCTGTCACCCACCCTATATCGGCTGTGCAGAAGTGTATATCATCCTCCCTGGCATCGAATACCCACTTCATGGTTGCATGTAGGTATACCATGTATCCTCCTGTACTATGAACAATACCCTTGGGCTTCCCCGTTGTTCCCGATGTATATAATATGTAGAGTGGGTGCTCGCTCTCTACTGGCTCGGGCTCTACGTATGTGTTCATGGGTACGTCAGCCATGACCTCGTGCCACCAGTAGTCCCTGCCCTTAACCATGTTCACATCGCTTAGCCCAACCCTTCTGTAAACAATTACGTTCTTAACCGTGGGTACCTGCTCGAGGGCCTTATCCACAATATCCTTTAGCCTAATCACCTTACCGCGCCTGTAGCCTCCGTCGGCCGTGATGACAAGCTTGGCCTCTGCATCGTTTAACCTGTCGGCGAGGGCTTGGGCTGTGAATCCGCTGAAGACCACTGTGAATGTTACACCTAGCCTGGCAGCCGCGAGCATCGCTATGGGTAGCTCGGGTATCATGGGTAGGTATATGCCTATGGTGTCGCCCTTCTTCAAACCGAACTTATTCTTTAGTACGTAGGCTAGCCTATTCACTTCACGATATAGGTCGTAGTACGTCAGCTTCCTAACCTCCGTGGGATTGCCCGATTGATCGACAGGCTCACCCTCCCAGATTATGGCAACCTTATTCTTACGCCCACCCTTAACGTGCCTATCCAGGGTTAGGTATGAGGCATTCAACCTACCACCAACGAACCATTTATAGAACGGTGGCTGTGGATCCGCAACGAGCACCCTGTCCCAGGGCTTGAACCACTCAAGTTCCCTTGCTACGTTTGACCAGAACGCCTCAATGTCCCTGAGGCTCTCCTCATGTATCTTTCTGTATTCCTCAGGATCTACGGCTCTTTCCTTACCGATTTCGGGTGTTAACTTTTCCTTGAAGGGTAGAGCCCAGGTTACGGACATAGATGCCTCACTTTTTAAATAAACTCCTAATTAAGTTTTATCACAATATTCTTAACTAATAATCATAAAGTATTACAATGATCTAATTAAAGTGTGGAATTACACCGGATAAATGTCAAATAGGCTTCCTACTACTGAATACGTACTCAACATGCCTCTCGAGGTAATTAACCATGAGCCTTGCATTGTTTATTTTCTCATCAATCTCCCTAATCCTGGGCTTAACCTCCTCATTATACGTCCTCCAAGCCCTGGAGCTCAACGTCCTGGTTAACAACGCAGTCCTATACATGGCAATAACCTCTGTTGGTCTTAATTCCCAGGGTAGCCTTAACTCCTCAAGCTTCCTAACCTGCGCATACTTGGTTCTACCGATCTCCACGGCATGTATGTGATGGGCTAGTAGGTGTATTATTGTGTTCATGTCCACCCTGTAATTGATTAGTATTGTTGCTTCCTCAGGTAAGTACCTACCCGCAATGCCCTGACACCGTTTATCCTCACCCACGAATTCGCCGCACTCGTTAACCAAGTTTATTGTGGCTACGACCTTGGGCTTCTCTATGTTCATTCCTTCAGCGATTCCCTCAAGGATACCTTCAACACTGCTCTCAATGTCCTCGAGGGGTTTTAGTATTGAGTTCTCGATCTCTGTAAGTACTTGGTTCACGAAATCCCTACCGGCAGACATTGTGTAGCAAGCAATGGTTAGAGTTTATGAACCTTACGTAAATGTTGATTGCGGTATGCCATGGGAATATAAAATGCAAAAAATGCATAGAAAACAATCACTTTAAGCTGCGCCATTAATGGGTTGTTGTGAGGGTTGGGGAGTTGACGGTGGATTTACGGGGCGTGGGTTGCCCATACGGTAGTACATTGGCTATACAGCACTTTAGGGATGCGCCGGTTGGTTCCGTAATAACGTTCCTGCTTGATGATGAGGAGTGCTTCTTAACCCTGAAGAGACTGTTCCCATTGCTTGGACAGAGGGTTGTTAAGACTAGCTCACAGGGTAAAACGTACATGCTTTCCGTACTGAAGGTGAGGCTTTTCTAGGCGTAAAATGGGCCTGGAGGTAATGCATTTTAGGCTGTGGTTTAGCCCGTTGATGTGTCCTTTGATAAGCCTGGTTACCTAATCGGGCGTGGTTTCGTATATACTGATTATAGGCCCCAGTTTCCTCGGTATTACGGTTACACGGTTAGGCATGTAAGGATTAGGGTGAGGATCGACGCTAGTAATAAGTCGATTAATGGACATGTAGAGTACTCAATTAATGTAACCACGGAGAGGGGCTACATAGAATTTGATGCGGCAGAGATGGGGGTTAAATCGGTGAGGGTTAATGGAACCGAGGCTAGGTATGAGTATGATGGTAAATCCCTGAGGGTCTATGTTGGTTCTGGCGATCACGTGGTCTCGGTGGAGTACGAGGCCAAGCCCAGGAAGGGCCTCTACTTCGTGATGCCTGATGAGTATTATAGGGATAGGGTTCCCATGGTCTGGACCCAGGGTGAGAGTGAGGATAATCATTACTGGATGCCCTTACCTGACTATCCCAATGCCAAGTTCACCAGCGAGATGGAGATCATTGTTCCGAAGACCTGGATTGCGGTGTCCAATGGCGTTTTAGTGGAGGGTAAGGACCTCGGTAATGAGATCCTGTGGCATTGGAAACTCGATAAACCGCACTCAGCCTACCTAATAGCCTTCGCCGCCGGCGAGTTTGAGGTTATTAGGGATAATTGTGATGGCGTGCCAATAGAGAATTACGTGCCGAGGGGCATGGTTGATAGGGCTAGGTTCACGTTCCATAGGCTCTGCGATATGATCAAATTCTACAGCGAGTACACAGGCGTTAAATACCCATGGCCGAATTACAAGCATGCTGCGGTCAGCGAATTCATATATGGTGGTATGGAGAACACGACAATAACGATAATAACAGACACAACATTGCACGATGAACACGCCCACTGCCCTGGCGGTAAATTCCCCTGCCCAGGTATGGAGGATTTCACTTCAGATGGATTAATAGCTCACGAACTGGCTCATCAGTGGTTTGGTGATTATGTGACGACTAAGGATTGGGCCAATATCTGGCTTAATGAGGCGTTCGCGACCTACTTCGAGGCCATGTATACCGAGCATGCCAAGGGCCGTGATGAGTTCATTTACGAGCTTTACCAAAACCTTAGGTCGTACCTAAATGAGTATGGTAATAGGTACGCGAGGCCTATCGTGACTAGGCTGTATAGGGATCCCGAGGAGATGTTTGATAGGCATACGTACGAGAAGGGAAGCTTGGTCCTCCACACCCTACGTAACCTGCTCGGCGATGAGGCATTCAGAAGGGGCATAAACCTATACCTAACGAGGCATGCCTACGGCAATGCGGATACGGAGGACCTCAGGAAGGCGCTCGAGGAGGCTTCTGGGCAGCCGCTGGATTGGTTCTTCACACAATTCGTATACTCGGCAGGCCACCCCGTGATTAAGTATTCGTGGAGTTATGACCCGAGTATCAGTATGATTAGGTTGAGTATAAGCCAAACCCAGGGTGAGGATTCATACCCGATCTATAGGCTGCCGCTCGAGCTCGAGATCGGTTATTCCGGCGGTAGGACTGAGACGTTTAGGTTCGAGCTTAATGAGAGGGATGCTACGCTATACATACCAGCCAGCGAGAAACCGCAGTACGTATGCCTTGATCCACAGTTTAAGGTTGGTGTTAAGGTTGTGAATGCGGATAAGGGTGTCGAGGAGGCCCTGGCTGAGTTAGGAAGTGGTAACTTGCCGTGTAGGTTGGAGGCCATTGATGCCCTGGCCAGGGTCGGTAGCGCGAGGGCTGTTGAGGGGTTAAGCAGTGCGCTGCGTAATGATAAGTTCTGGGGCGTTAGGGCTGAGGCGGCAAGGGCATTGGGTAGGGTTGGTACCGACGAGGCCTTGAAGGTGCTAATTAACGCATTAATCGCTGAGCAGCACCCGAGGGTTAGGCAGGCAATTGTGGAAGCCCTAGGTAACTTTAGGGGTAAGGTTGAGGCGGCTAAGGCGTTGGTCGAGGTTCTTGAGAACACCAGGGAGAGCTACTACGCTAGGTATAGGGCTGCCCAATCCCTTGGCAAGGTCGGGATTGCCGAGTACGGTAAGTACCTGGTTAAGGCCCTTGATTACCCGAGCCATAATTACGTCATAACCCAGGGTGCATTGCAGGGTTTGGCTGAGCTTGGTTCTGAGGATGCCGTGAGTACATTGTTGAGTTATACCGAGCTTGGTAAACCAACCCCCGTTAGGGTTGCTGCTGTGCAATCCCTCAGCAAGTTCGTTAGTGATAGGAGGGTTTATGATAGATTGAGGATGTTACTTAAGGATCCATACTTTAGGGTTAGGTTTGCGGCCATAGCGGCTGTGGAGGGTGCTCTTGATCCGAGGTTCCTCGATGTGCTCGATGAGTTGTCGGTGAGGGATTTGGATGGTAGGGTTAGGCGTTATGCAAGGGATGTGGCTAGGAGGATTAGGGATCAGTTGCAGAGGGGTGTTGAGTATGCGAGGCTAAGGGAGGAGATTGATAGGATTAGGGAGGAGCAGAGGAGGTTGATGGATAGGCTGGATAGGCTAGAGTTCAAGGGCTAATGCATTAACTTAGCTATAAAAACTACGTGGCTACCCGACTTGGCAACCCTCTCTACAACATCGTAATTCTTAAACAAAATCTCCTCAAACCTAGACCTTAACTTCTTAGGAACAACAATCTGCAGTAACCCACCGGGTTTCAGGTGCTCCCTGGCACCAATTATTAATCTCCTATTTAGCTCGAGGCCTGCCGTTATTGGTGGGTTTGATATTACCGTGTTGAATCTCTCGCCAACTACGGCGTTGTAGAGATCACCCCAACGAACCTCCGCATTACTTACGCCATTAATCCTGGTATTCATCATGGCGAGTTTAACGGCTAGCTTATTGATGTCAACCATGACAACCCTACCCTTTGGTGCTAGTTTCGCGGCCACTATACCTAGAACACCGTAGCCACAACCCATGTCTAGGATATCCCAATCACTCATTATGACCATATTCTCAGCCAACAACCTAGTTCCCTCATCAACGTGCTCGCTCGAGAAAACACCAGGGGCTAGCACTAGGGTCAGTGGTATGCCCCTAATTATGGTCCTAATCTTCCTAACCCTCAGTTCCTTAAATGTGGGTTCCTTATCGTAATAATGCACAGTTTAGGGTCTAACCGCGTAATTAATACCTTACTTGGCTCTAAACTATTCGATGATTGCTTTTTAAGCCTACTAAATGTCGAGTAAATCGATGAGGAGGGACGCATTCATTGGTTACTTATCGATCTACGTAGTATCCGCATCTCTCAATTACTTCTTCGTGAAGTTCGGACTTCGTTATGCAACGCCATTGAGTTACATGGCGATTAGGTATCTGTTGGCTGGCATTGCCTTGGCAATCACATCGTCAATCATGAACGGTGGTAAGTACTACTTCGTATTTAACAGGGATTTATTGTTACTGAGCCTATTCTCATCACTAAGCACCGCATTGTGGGCTTATGGCTTAGTCCTGATAGATCCAGGTTCCTCAGCCGTGTTTGGATACACCATGCCCTTATTCGCCATACCCTTATCAATGGTGTTGATCCACGAGAAACCGAGAACGCTTAATGTTGTTGGTGCCCTTATCGGTTTTGTTGGCGTGTCAATTTACGGTATTTCATCAATAATGGAGGGTGTATCCCTGGTGGGCGCCATACTTACCGTAGTGAATGCCGTGTTTTGGGCTTTGTATAGTATTTACTTTAGGAAGTTGGGTAATTACGATGGCCTAATTGTTGTGTCTAACATGTTCATACTAGGTGCAGTGTTGTTGGCGCTTATGGATTTGGCGATCAACGGCTTTGCAGGCATGTTGCATATCATGTGGACCATCGCATTTATTGAGAATTTGTTAGGTACGTCTGTTATTGGCGGTGCCGTGTTATTCCTGGTTTGGTATCTAATGGTCAATACGATTGGCGTCTCCAATGCCACGCCGTACATATTCACCGTGCCAGCCTTAACCATGGCCCTCAACTACCTAATACTCGGGATTAAACCAACACCGCCGGAGCTTGTGGGTTCCGCAGTCATGTTCTTGGGAATCTACCTAGCCTCGATATAGGGTTCAGGTCTGTTGAATCTTCATTCCTTCATTTGTTTTTCTCCCCCTCCGTCGGTTTTCATCCTTCATTGGGGGAGCGCTTAGGGATAACCCACGTGTCCCCGCATACGCCTGTAGTACCCTCAACCATATGTTCATTGCTCCCACTGTGTCTCTGTCGGCTATGAATCCGCACTTCTCACAAGTGGCGAGTCTGTGTATGTAGGTTAGCTTATGGCCACATATTGGGCATGTTCTTGATGTGTTCTTGGGATTCATAATTATCACTGGCACACCGTACTCAATTGCTTTTGCGATTATTGCGTGCTGTAATTTCCTGTATGCGAACATTGTGAACTCCCAAGCAACGATATCATTTACGTTGCTCGCCCTCTCCTTGAGTCCATTGAGGTCTTCTAGGGCTATTGCGTACCTATGCTTTAAAGCCTTCATGACGAGCTGTTTAGCGAATTTCCAACTCCAATCGGTAACGATGTTCCTAGCTTTTCTGTGGAGTTCCTTAACCCTGTTAAGAATTCTCTTGCTGTACCTCCACCTCCTTGGGTACTTCTTCTGCAACTCCTCGGCACGTTTCTTCTTACTAAGCGCATCAGTGAACCTAGTCTTGCGTCTCCTAACCTCATAGCCGTCATAAGCTACAATCATCTTTAGATTAACGTCTAGAGCGATAATTCCCCTGGGCATGAAAGGTTTATACTTGAATTCAAATATTATACTCACGAATAACTTGCCATTCTCATATTTAATGTGAACTTCTTTCCATCTAAGCCCTCTGAACCTCTCAACATAATCCCTCCTGTGCCTGAGCCTCAAGGTGTACCATTGGCTCCTTAAGATAACTCTAACAACGCCCTTATCCAGCTCAACCTTAGCGTCTTGGTAATCTAACCTAGCTGAAAGTTTTCTGAGGATGGGTTTGCCCCCATTGTTTTTCTTAGTCGCTTTAACCAATGCCAATGCGTAGTCATAGATGTTCCTAGCAACATGTGCCCTAAAGCCATAGTTCCTAAGCACTTGGTAGAACAACTGATGAACTTGAGACCTGCTCGGTATTTCGTCTAAGTCCCACAATGCATTAACAACCCTCTGCATAGCGTGTCTGTAGAGCGTTAAGTCCCACAACAAATCATTCGGATTACCCTCCACGACCTCAGCCCCAGCCCTCAGTGCCTTATGATACGTACCCTCAGGAATCCGCCTAGAAGACCGGCGGATAAACCCCCCTCATCGAGCACCACCCAAGCTTTAAAACCACAAAATTAAAACCCATTGTATCGAGACCGCATAACTACACCTATCCACAAATAATCACAGCCAATGAAGACCCCATAACAGCTAAACTTTTTAAGTGAATTAGTGTCATGGGTTTCTTGCATGGTTACATTAACAAGGTCTAGGCAGCCTAGGAAGCAGAGGAAGGCGCTGTATAATGCGCCACTCCATGTTAGGCATAGGCTGTTGACGGCTAGGCTTAGTGAGGATTTGCAGAGGCAGTATGGTATTAAGAGGCTGCCTGTTAGAAAGGGCGACACGGTTCTCATACTGAGGGGTGATTTCAAGGGTGTTAGGGGTAAGGTTACTGAGGTTGATTTAAGGAGGATGAGGATATACGTTGAGGGAGCCACCTCAAAGAAACCGAGCGGTGAAACCGTTTACTACCCAATACACCCATCTAAGGTAATGATTGTTGAGCTGGACACGAGCGATAAGAGGAGGCTTGAGGCTATTGAGAGGGCTAGGAAACAACGCGAGGAGTACCTCAAGAGACTTGAGGAGGCTAAGGAGGCCAGGGCTGTTCGTAAGCCTGAGGTTATTGTTGTTGGTCAGGGTGGTAGCGAGCAACGGAGTAGTGGGCAGGGAGTAGAAAATGAGAAAAGCCTTTAATAAGGGGTAGCCACGGTGATGATCAATGCCGAGAAGACACCTTAGGCGTTATCAAGCACCTGAGTGGTGGCCAATATCTACGAAGGAGGCTACCTGGGCCGTTAGACCCAGCCCTGGGCCTCATCCCCTAGGTTCATCACTACCCTTGGCGATATTGGTTAGGGATGTGTTGAGGTACGCTAAGACGCTTAGGGAGGCTAGGTACGTGATTGGTAAGGGCTTGATTAAGGTTGATGGTGTTGTTAGGAGGAATTACAAGTTCCCGGTGGGTTTAATGGACGTTATCGAGATTGTGCCGACGGGCGAGGTTTACAGGATGGTGCCGCATCCAACGAAGTTCCTTTGGCCAATACCCATTGGTAAGGAGGAGGCTAGGTATAAGCTTTGTAGGATTGAGAATAAGACCATGGTTAAGGGAGGCCAGATACAACTTAATCTGCACGATGGTAGGAACATACAATTACCCTATGAGGAAGGCAGTAAGTACTCGACATTAGACTCGGTCTTGGTGGATCTTGAGGAAAATAGGGTTTTGGACTCAGTAAGGCTTGAGGTGGGTGCCCTGGGGCTTGTGGTTGATGGGAGAAACGTTGGTTATTATGGGAAGATAACAGAGATTATACAAACGCACATTAGGAGAATGGGCACTGCGGTTATAGTCACTGAGGATGGTAAGGAGGTAAGGACAATAATTGATTATTTATTTGTGATAGGTCGAGAAAAGCCCCTTGTGACAATCACACCCCCTAAAGAAACTACCCAGGTCCAGGGTCAGTGAATTATAATTTTACATTATCATCTTTATTGACTGCCCTATACCGAGATCCTCTGGGGTTAATCCATACCTAACCGTGGTGAATTCCCTCCTAAATTCCATAACCTCCCTCCTCACGTTAGCCGCATCCTCACCCTTAACTAAAACCCTGAACATGAATTCCGCAATAGCCTTCATCTCATCCTTACCCATGCCAAACCTAGTCATCTCCTGAACACCAAGCCTTAAACCACCAACCTCCTCCCTAAACGCCTTGTCCCAGGGCAGTGCACTCTTGCTAACTATTATGTTAGCCTCCTCAAGCCTCACAGCAGCCTTAGCACCGCCACCCAACTTTGATACGTCGACAAGAACCTGGTGAGTCTTCGTGAATCCCTTCTTCTCGGCTACAACGCTGAAGCCGAGTGCGTGCAACTCCTCCGCTAGTGCCTTGGCATTGCTGACTACCTGCTTTGCATAGGCTTCGCCGAACTTCATCATCTCTATAGCGGTTATTGCCGTGGCAGCATACCTATGGTGATGGTAGTTGGATGTTAAGCCGGGAAAGACCGCTTTCTGTACCTGTTTGAATAATTCCTCATTATTCGTAAACACAACACCGCCCTGAGGTCCTGGGAAGGTCTTGTGCGTTGATGATGTCATTAAATCAGCACCTAAATCAAGTGGGTTTGGGAATGCTCTACCTGCTATGAGACCCAGTACGTGGGCTGAATCATGCATTAAATAACCACCAACCTCATGCACCGCATCAAGGAGCTCCTTAATGGGATGCGGAAATAGATATACCGAACCACCTAGTATTACTATTTTCGGTTTATTTTCCTTAATTAATTTAATACTTGCGTCAACATCCACATTAAACTCCTCATTATCCCACGGTAGGTTGACCACCTTCAACTTCAAGATACCAGGGGCTCCCGTGACCCTATGGCTTATGTGCGAGCCAGCACCTATGGGTATTGAAAATATCGTGTCACCTGGTTGTGTTAATGCAGCGTACACAGCCATGTTGGCTATGGTACCGGATATTGGCCTAACGTCTGCATACTTTGAATTGAACAAGGATTTCATTAATTCCGTAACTACGCCCTCAAGCTTGTCGATGAACTTAACGCCTTGATAATACCTACTACCCAACGTACCCTCCGCATACCTACCCTCCATATCGTTTATATAGAGGTACTCGGCTAGGGGGGACATCACGTTCTCGCTCGCGATTAGGTTTATTGTTTCGAGACGGCGCCACCTATTATGTGCTCTAACGATATCCAGTACATCATTCAGTATGGAGTCCGGGTTTATTGACATTAGAAGCCCCATAGTGGTTGCATTATTAAGTTTTAATGTAGCCTATAACTGTAATTATGGGTAGTACCCATGTATTATGTGCATAAAGGAATTTATTAACTAGGGGCTAATAGGTATTGAGTGAGTATGAGTAGTGCTGACATTAAGTTCATGGAGGTTGTTAAAGTACTGGAGAGTATTGAGGCAACAACCCAGAGGACCGTGATGTCCAGGTTATTATCCTCCCTATTGAAGAAGACGCCACCAAACGTTATTGATAAAGTCATCTACTTCATACTCGGCCAATTAAGGCCTGACTGGGAAGGTGTGGAGCTTGGGGTTGCTGAGAAATTAACGTTTAAGGCATTATCAAACGCCTCAGGCGCTCCTGTAAAGCAGGTTGAGGACTTATACAAGAGGCTTGGTGATGTTGGTGAGACGGCTAGGAGGATTATGAGTACGAAGACGCAACAGGGCGGTGGTAAATCAATACTTGAGTTCCTCGGCGGTGGGGGTGGTGAGGAATTAACGATGGGTAAGGTTTACGATACTCTCATGTCCATAGCCAAGGCAAGTGGTGAGGGTGCCCAGGACACGAAGGTTAAGTTGTTGACCTACCTATTCTCCCAGGCAAAGCCTGAGGAGGCTAAGTACATCGCCAGGTTTGTTGTTGGTAGGTTGAGGCTTGGGGTTGCCGACATGACAATACTCGATGCCTTATCCGATGCCTACAAGGTTTCTAGGGATGGACTGGAGAGGGCTTACCACATATACCCAGACCTTGGTTACATAGCCAAGCTAATCGCCCAGGGCGGTCAGGCGGCGTTGGATAATATACACGTTACGCCCGGTGTACCGATACAACCAATGCTAGCTGAGAGGTTGAGTACGGCGGCCGAGATATTGGCTAAGTTGGGTGGCATCGCTATGGTTGAGTATAAATACGATGGTGAGAGAGCCCAGATACATAAGACAAGGGATGGTGAGGTTAAGATATTCAGTAGGAGGCTTGAGAACATAACTTATGCATACCCTGATGTGGCTGAGTATGTTAAGGAGGCAATAGATGCTAGGGAGTACATAGTAGAGGGTGAAATAGTAGCAATTGATCCAGACACTGGGGAGTTTAGACCGTTCCAGGAATTGATGCATAGGAAGAGGAAGCATGATGTTAAGGAGGCCATGAGGGAGTATCCAGTCAACATATTCCTATTTGATTTAATGTACGTAGATGGCCAGGACCTAACGAACCTACCTCTCATCGATAGGAAGAGGAAACTCCTCGAGATACTCAAGCCTAGTGATTATGTTCATCTAGCCACATGGAGAGTGATTAATAATGCCGAGGAGCTGGATAAGTTCTTCCATGAGGCCATAAGTGATGGTTGCGAGGGAGTCATGTGCAAGTCCATAAAGGCTGACTCGATATACGAGATGGGTGCCAGGGGTTGGTTGTGGATAAAGTATAAGCGTGATTATAGAAGCGAGTTAACAGACACCCTAGACCTGGTGGTTGTTGGTGCATTCTGGGGGCGTGGGAAGAGGGCTGGAACCTACGGCGCACTCCTAATAGCAGCCTACGATCCAAAGACTGACCAATTCTATACAGTCAGTAAGGTCGGTAGCGGCTTTACAGACGAGGACCTGGTTAAGTTAAGGCAGTTGCTTGATCAGTACAGGATACCGCATAGGCACCCCAGGGTTGTTTCGAAGATGGAGCCTGACGTGTGGTTTGTACCTGCCGTTGTACTTGAGATAATCGGTGCAGAGATAACACTCAGCCCACTGCACACCTGCTGCATGGGTTCCATAAGGCCTGATGTGGGCTTAGCCATAAGATTCCCGAGGTTCACAGGTCGTTATAGGACCGATAAATCGCCTGAACAGGCAACAACGGTTGATGAGATACTTGAAATGTATAAGGAGCAGAAGAAGGTTAAGATTGAGGAGTCAGCTAATCCATGATGGACTTATTCCGCCTCCTCCTTCAAAACACGTTCAAGCGTCCACCTAATAGCCCTAATTATCTCCCTAAGCCTCTCATCAGACCTATAATTCCTAATCACTATACCAACGACATTATCACCATCTAGCCTGATCTCGTAACTAAAGGCCTCCTCCCTCCTCAACCGCCCATCCTTGACCAACTTATCATCCTCCTGTTTAAATCCCTCGAGTATTTTATCCCTAAAGAACCTTCTAAATGCTGAATTATCCTTGTTAAACGGCTTCACAGGTTTTATACTGACGCCGCCCTCGTAAATCTCGACGGTACCCAACAACTCATTACCAACCCTAGACCTAATTTCTCTAGTCTCAACAAGCCTGCCCAAGTCCTGCGGCTTAGCCACTAACTCCGTGGCTGGCACTATTGATTGTGACTTAATTACACCATCAAGGACTTCCTTAATCTCATTGAGGAGGTTAAGCTCATCCTGGAGCTCCTTAATCCTACCCTCAAGCCTATCCCTCAACTCAAGTAATTTCTTTACGTCAATGCCAGGACTACCCACAGTCAAAAATTAATAAACCCGATTAATAAAGCTACGCGTGAATAATAGAGCCGTAGTACTATCAATAGGCAACTTAAACCTCGACATTTACATAAAGACGGACAGTATACCAAGGCCTGATGAGTCTATCGACGCCTATGAAACATACATGGGCGGTGGTGGCTCTGCCGCCAACTTCTCAGTGGCCATAGCGAGACTTGGGCTTGGTTCTAGGTTCCTTGGGTCTGTTGGTAATGATCAATTCGGCGAAATGCTCATTAGGGAGATGGAGTCTGAGGGTGTCGATACACGGTTCATTAAACGTGTAAGTCATGAGAGAACGGGTACCGTAATAGTGATTGTTGGTCTCGATGGGTCAAAGAGAATGATTAGATATACTGGTGCCAACCTAGGGCTTACGCCTGATGACGTTACTAAGGATGTCATCGATGGGGTATCGCACGTGCATATAGCACTCGGTAGAACCGAGATTATTGAGGTTGCTAAGCGTATTGCTAAGTCGATGGGTTTAATGGTCTCTGTTGATGGTGGAACACCGCTTGCACGGAAGGGCCTTGATATTGTTAAGGATGTTGTTGATGGTGTTGATATATGGTTTATGAACAGTTTCGAGGCTAGGGAGCTAGGTCATTCAGAAAATTTCGTTAGGGCTGCTGAGAATATAGTGAGTAGGGTTAGAGTTAAGGAGTTGGTTGTTACGTTGGGAGCACGCGGCGCATTACTCTTTAGGGACGGCGAGGTTAAGTACTCTGATGCCTTTAGGGTATCTCCCGTGGATACCACGGGCGCCGGTGACACATTCGCGGCGGCTTACGTCACAGCCACTATACTGGACCTAGACCCAATAGATAAGTTGGTCTTTGCAAACGCAGCCGCATCGCTCAAGGTGACCAGGAGAGGTGCTAGGTCATCGCCTAAGATTGGTGAGGTCATCGATTTCCTCGAATCCCTAGGCTATGCAAAACTTGCTAGGGAGGTTCTGGGTAGGTTGAAATAATTAACTAATGCAATGGAAAAAACTTATATATGATGGGTGTACTAGGTTATTTAGGAGTTAGGGGATTCACGTGTCCAGGGCTAATGTTCAGGTAAAGGTTAAGTACTGCGACGGTACCTGGTGCAACTTCCAATACCTCAGATGCGCAAAGAAGGCTCTAAAGATAGTTAGGCAGGGCAATAAGGTCGTTACTCAATGCACGTTGTTTGGTGGTGTGTGCATTGGTTACAAGTGTCAATACGCGGTTTGTGATGCGCACGTGATGGCATCTGACGGTAGGTGCTTGCTCGACTTAAGGAATATGGAGATTAAGGAGAGGGACATTGTTAAGGAGGCAAAGCAACTCGATAAACAGGCTTCCGTAATAAATAAACACCTTAAGAAGTTAGGACTTAAGGATTACATGTAAGGTTTCGAAAATCCACATGAATACCTTATTAACCCTAAAAACAATTTATCAGCACTCCTAACGCTCTCGATTATGAGTAACGCACAGTACATACGTACATTTTGAAGTAGATATAGAAGGTCAAAGAATTATTTATGACCTTTATAACTCATAAGAACCTTTATCACCAAAACCCATAATAGTTATAACGCTAACTGTGTTCTTGAAATCTCATGAGTATCTTACCTTATTACCGAGGTGTTGAGTGAAGACCTAATTGGTTAAGCCACATACGTGTTAAGCACCTAATTCCTAATAAATCCTGGTTTATAATTATGATTGTGGCCACCACAGATTTCGGTGAAATCAAGGCTGTAATATTGACGGCTGGTCTTGGGGAGAGATTAAGGCCGCTCACGTACCTCGTTCCCAAGCCCTACTTACCGTTGCGCAATGGCTTAATAATAGAGCGAATATTGGATTGGCTTAAGTATCAGGGGTTGAGGTATGGTGATGTCATTGTGGTAACAGCGTACATGGCCGACAAGGTAGTTTCATTCCTCAGCAATGTACTTCGTGATGTTAAATTTGTGGTTGCGGATCAATTATTGGGCACGGCTGGTCAATTATGGTATGTTAGGGATTACGTTAATGATGGAGATGATGTAGTGGTCATTAACGGCGATGTATTAACAAATATATCCCTTCCTAAGGCATTGGAGTTGCATAGATCCAGTGGTGCTGATGTTACGATAGTTTCTGTGAGGTATAAATTAACGGCTAGGTATGGCGTTCTCGATATTGGGCCGAACGGTGAGTTTAAGGGTTGGCGTGAAAAGCCGGAAATAACATTGCCGATAGTCACTGGTATCTACGTAATGAGGGGGTTCACGATAAAGTGGTTGGGTAGGGAGAGGCTGGATATGAATAGGTATATAGAGAGATTGGTGGCTCTCGGAAGGAGGGTTATGGTTTATGTGGATGATGGTGGTTACTATGTGGATCTTGGGGTACATAGTGATTACGTTTCAGCGTTGCTTTGATAATTGCCCATGTATCAATGAACGCAACATATATAAGTAATGAAATACAGGACTAAGTAACAATGGCAAGGGCTGTCTGTCCAGGTCTTGAAAGAACAGCCAGTGGATACCTATGCACATATGCGCAACGATCAATTAATCCATTCCAATGGTACTGCTTTGGTGATTATTATGAATGCCCAATATATGTTCAGTACATGAGAAGTAGGGGTGCCCAGGCTAAGGCTGAGACCAAGCCTGCACAGACCATTCAGCCACTACAACAACAGCAAACCCAACAAGCCGTGACCGCGACCGCAACCACCACGGTGGTTACTACACGTACTGAGACAACATTGGAGGCTGAGGATGAGTTGATAAGGAGCAGTGAATCCATAATAGCTAGGTTCGAGGGTAATGCTAAGGCACTTAATGATAAGTGGAAGGATTATGAGAGTTCGGTTCAATCCACAAGACAGAATTGGGACACTGAGAAGGCTAAGTTAAGGAGGTACATTATGATTCTTGAGAGGATACGCAATAAGTACGGTGATGACCTTAAGGAAGTAGAGCTTAGGAGGAGTATGGGTTTGATAGATGATGACACGTACAATAAGCTTAAGGATAGTATTCAGAAGAGGTTTGATAAGGTTGATAATAAGCTTAAAGAACTGAACGCAAGATACCAAGAGATAGAAAACACAATAAATCAACACTACAGGAGACTACTACTAACCACCGTAACGCCTGAGGTGAGCAAACTCAAGCTATCCCTGGCCAAGCTAGAGGAGATGTATAGGGATGGTAAAATAAGTAAGGAGGTTTACGAGAAGCTCAAGGCGGAAATTGAGGGGGTGATATCATGAGTGACGAGATGCTGAAGATATATGAAGAATTACTAAGGCAAATTAATAGGGTTTATGATAGTTATGTCGAGCAGGTTAAACGCCTAAATAACATGTGGTCTGACTATAAGTCGGCGGTAAGTAACGTAAAGAGGAATTGGGACGCCGACAACGTACTACTTATGCTTAGGATTAATGAACTCAGGGCAAGCATAGACTCAATACGCGAGGAGCTAGACATGCTTAAGGTTAGGAAGGAGCTAGGGCTAATTGATGATGAGGAGTACTCAAAGACATCCGCGGAACTGACAGATACGCTAACCAAGTTATCGAACATGTATGAGGAGGCTAAGTCGAAGGTTGATGAGATAGATAAGGGCATTAAGGAACATTGGTTTAGATCTATGGATGTCACAACCTTAACCACAGACCAGGTAGATGGTATGATAAAGGAGCTCGAGGAGGACAAAGCTAAGGGTGAGGTTCCTGAGGATGTTTATACGAGGATAAAGTCTGATTTAGAATTAATTAAGAGGGTTGTTCAGGCTCTGGCACTAATAAAGACAGAATCCAAGGCCTAGTTTTAAACCTCCAGGATGGATTAATAGGTTAAAACTACCTCATTTTGAATTCATGACATGTAATTTTACGGCCTCCCTATAGGACTTTATTATCCCATAGAGCCCTATTATGCCTACAACGGATATCACGAGCAAGAAGCCTATATCAATGGCATCTAGGTTTGGTATTGGTATTCCCGTACTTATCGCCCAAGCATCTATCTGTGGCAGAAAGATTATTAGGAGCCCAACTAGCGCGAACACGATGCCTCCGTAGTACAACGTAATACCTGCCGTCTTCCTACCAACATACTTAATCTCCTCCTCGCTAAGCTTCTTAGCCCTTAACAAACCACCAAACACTGCACCAAGTATTACCTGCATTATCATGGTACCAATACCAAACATTAACCCAGGTAACGGTGCATACCAAATGCTTGGCATTTGTGGCGCAAGTACGAATGTTATTATCGATGCATAGGCCCCAAACCCAAACCCCGCTATTAAGCCGTGAACTATCGTCATCTTTATTGGCACCTCCCTCGGGTGAGTCTCATGGAGCGGTACCCTCCTCGCCTCATTGGTGTGGTGTTGATGCCCACCGAGTAGCACATCGAAGGGTATGTGTATATACCTGCCCCTTAGTATGTACGAACCGGCTATCGCCATTACTAAACCAACTATGAAGTACACGGGACCGTCTAAATTATACTTCATGTAGAAGTACGCCAAGCCTATGAAGCCGAGTGTCGTCAAGAGTGCCCTCTGTATTGTGAAACCGAGTGAGAATAGGAAGCCTGCCTTCATACCACCCCTGGTGCTGTACTCACCAACTGCATAACTGAAGGTTATGGGCCATGTGTGTTCGTCAGGTGTTATGCCATGAAGCATGCCTAGAAATAAGGATACTATCAATATCTCACCAACCGTTAGTTGACTAGGTGGGTGTAGTAGGAAGTTTATGTTAAATATCCCGAGCCCCAGTATCGTAAGTGCTACTCCCATAATTACCATATTAATCATTGTCGATAGACCATTTCGTGCCAATATCATTAGGGTAACCCTAAAGTGCGGGATTAATAAACTCTTCGCGTCCTGGATTGCGTAAGATTTAAAAATCCAATATCAATTTTGATATCGGAAATTATGAAAACCCATAGACTAATTAATGACCCCAGTGAAGTAAAGTTGGAAGAAATGGGAGGTGTTTCATCGATAATGAGGAATGAGAAGACTAGGATAGCGTTCCTATCCCTACTCGCATCTGTATCCATAACAATAATGAACGCAGTGGCTTGGCTATTAACGGGTTCTTTGGCTGTGCTTGCCGAAACCATGCACACAACATTAGATATCCTAGTAACAACAATAACCCTTGTGGCTGTGGGTGTGGGATCTAAGCCGCCCGATAAGGAGCATCCTTACGGTCATGGTAAGGCTGAGAGTATTGGCGGCTTGTTTGGTTCATTATTCATAATAGTTACTGGCATACTCATTGGTTATGAGAGCGCTGAGCGTTTAATAATGAGAGTTCCATTCAGTCCAGACCCTGTGGCTGCCGTGGTCATGGTAATAGCCATAATAATAGACCTAAATAGGTCAAGGGCGCTGAAGAATGCTGCCATTAAGTGGAATAGTAGGGCCCTTGAAGCTGATTCCTACCACTTCATGAGTGATGTGGCAATATCAGCATCGGTTATTGCTCTAATAATTATGGGTAAGTTAATGGATTTATTGAGCCCAGGGCTATTTAATATATGGGGCACAGTTCTCGATTCCCTACTCGCATTCGGCATAGTCATCTACTTCTCAATAATTGGTGTTCGATTAATAAGGACCTCGATAGACGAGCTTATGGATAGGACGTCCGAAGACCTAGCAAGAAGGGCTACGACTGCTGCCATGTCCGTACCTGGCGTGTTGGCGGTTAAGGATGTTAAGGCGAGGAGGGTGGGGTCCATGGCCCATATAGAGATTACGATAGGCGTTTCAGACCATTTAGACGTGTCCGACGCTCATAGGATAGCCGATAATGTTGAGTCCGCCATTAAGCGTGATGTTGGCTCGTCCATGGTGATGGTTCATATCGAACCAATGCTTCGTGAAAGAATTGAGAAGGCACTTGCGGGAGTTGAGGACCCAGTCTTAGTGAATGTTCATGAACTCAATATAGTTAATTCGCCAAGTGGTGTTGTGGTTAGTATGCATGCTGTGATAAAAAGCGATGCCAAATTGGAGGATGTTGATCGTGCTATCAAGAAGATAGAGAGTAGCATCAAGGGTGTGGTTCCTGACGCAAGGGTTTGGGTTCACGTGGAGCCTGTTAAGAGCGTGATCAACGTCAACGAAATTAGGGATTTGGCTAACGCCGTTAGTTCCAAGTATGGTGGTTATGTGGGTGATGTGCAGGTGATTAATGTTCATGGTGTTGATGTTATGAGGGTACTGGTTTATTTACCACCGGGCATTGATGTTGTTACCGCGCACAATGTTGCAACTGAGATAGAAAGTGAGATAGCTAAGGCATACAGTATGCCCCACCACGTTATTGTCTCGGTACTGCCAATAAACGAAACACCCAAGCTAAACAGGGCTAGGGTTGGCTAAGCTTATTAAGCCAATTTTATTTGATGCAATGATTAATTGTGCGTAGGGAGTTGGTGTTCACGTTCAACAATACAAATGAGGCGTTGACATTCATGGAGATTGTTACGAGCAGGATTAAGAGCAAGGAATTACTCATTAAATACGATGTTAGTGGTGGCATCAGGGTTCACGTTTCCATACAGGGCGAGCCCCATGAGGTTGAGCTTTATGCCGTAGAAATCAGGAGGATATACAATGATGTTAGGATGATGAGGGGTAGGTATGGTGTTCGAACATACGACATATCGCTAATACTAAATAAGGCTAGGTTGAAGGCTGCAATGCCGATAGATATAGTAATCGATGCTATGCATATTATGGGAATAAACGCTGAGATTGAGGGTTCTAAAATTAGAATAAGGGATTCTCTAGGGCTTGATGATGTCGTGAGAATGATCGAGAAAATGTCGGAGCTCTATCGCGACATGCTCGATATGGACATCTCAGCCCAGGCTAAAAGGGTCATAGCCATATACTCATTCGTAACAGGGAAGCCCATTAAGGATTGTATAATTGATTTGCTGAACCATGAATTAATAACTAAGTATGGCGACTCTGAGTTGTTGGTGCTTTCCATGGATTATGACCATGCCTTATTGAGGCTTCAGGAACTGATTGAGAGGGAGAGAAAACCAAATAAGGACTAAGCGCGGTGGGTTAGGCATTACCGAATGAGCGTGAATGAGCCAATAAGTATTGAGGTTAGGGAACTAACTAAGCAATTAATTCAGCAGTACATAATGAACCAATACCCCTGGGGACTAATAACAAGACCCCTAACACCCATCTCCCAAGCTGTATTGCTAATTACGTACATTATAACCATAGCAATGCTAATACTAAGCCTACTTCAAATAATAGTCCTTACTAAGTACGGCATAAAAAGCCTGGGATACCTAAGGGAGGTGAAGAGTGCCGTTGATCAACGCAATAAGGCTTTAACGAGTAGGTTACCCTTCGTAACAATATTAATTCCCATAAAGGGTGAAAGTACATTAACGATAGAAAGAAGTCTACAAAACATAGCTAGACTCAGTTACCCAAAGGATTTGCTTGAGGTGATATATATAAGTGATGATCCTGAGTATTACGTAAACAGCCTTATCAATATACTGAACAATCTATCACATAGGCTCGGTATTAATGTTAAGGTGATCCATAGAACCGATAATTCAGGGTATAAAGGTGGTGCGCTTAATTACGGGCTTAGGTATGCTAAGGGTGATGTAATAGCGATATTCGATGTCGATACAATAACACCAAGTAATTATCTGCTAAGTGCCGTTAATAAATTAATGATGGGGTATGATGCAGTCACGGCTGTTTGGAGGGGTTACTATACAATCGATAATGCCTTCTCGAGACTTATGAAGTTCATGTATGATGTGTATAATGAGGTGTTCATTAGGGGTAGGTTTTTGAGCAATGGTTTTCCTGCGATTAGTGGTAATAATATTGTTATTTGGAGAAAGGTTCTCAATGCGGTAAATGGTTTTTGTAGGTGTACTGGTGAGGACCTTGATCTGAGTATTAAGTTAAGGGCAATGGGCTATAGGGTGGGTCTCATTGATGAGTATGTTGCCTGTGAGGTACCGTCTACATACCCATCACTGAAGAGGCAGTTTAGCAGGTGGCTGTTTAATGGCATATGGAACATGAAACATAACCTACGCTTGTTATTAACCTCAGGGGAAGTCACCACGTGGGAGAAGATTGATGGTATTCTATGGATGCTTCAATTCCCCAGCATATCCTTCGCCGCATTGTCAATGCTGATAACGCTGGTGCTATCAATAATTGGTGTACTCATACCGCCAGCACCAATATTATTCCTTGAACTCCTAAATGCCATTATAGTGCTTTCATTATTCGTAGTATTACTAGTATTGGGTAAGCACGTTGGCTATAGCATATCTAATTCTGTAATTCAGATGGTTAGGAGTGCGTTGTTGATGATAGTGATGTCATTCCCAATGCTTGTATATTCGCTTGAGTCCCTGGTAACGGATGAGTGGGAGTGGAAATCAACACCCAAGGGACCCATTAATCCTAGATCCACATCCCTGAGGGATTTAATTCATGAATTATCACTAATACCGATAATAATAATCACGATTGTGATACTAATTCTAAATAATCAAATAATCACAATACCATACATAATCAGCATTATTGCAATACTGGCCTATGGATTAAGGTTCATAATTGCATACGCACGTTAACTCAAGAACTAAGCAGGCATTAATTTAAAGGGGGAAGAAGCGTGTACGAAGTTATAAATGAGTAGGGCCTATGACGTTGTGGTGGTTGGCGCGGGACCCGCGGGATCGATGTCCGCATACGTAGCAGCGAAACTCGGTCTCAAGGTACTTATAATTGATAGGTTTCGCTTCCCGAGGGTTAAGCCGTGTGGTGGTGGGTTAACTCAAAAGTCAATAATGCTACTTCAGAATGTGGGCATTGATCCTGAGCCCGTTATTCGTAATTACTGCGGTAAGGTTGTGGTTGTGAATAATGCTGGTTCCTTCGTTATTACGGATAGTAGGCCAATAATAAGTATTGTCTCTAGGGATGAATTCGACAACTACCTAC
>WYEB01000039.1_pt1 | contig 60252 bp, 58 predicted proteins | sample 6343061 | NCBI WGS metagenome assembly WYEB01 (sample SAMN13812332, study PRJNA600296) | hot springs metagenome | biome: ENVO:00000051; feature: ENVO:00002007; isolation source: sediment sample from Evening Primrose shelf | place: USA: Yellowstone National Park, Evening Primrose Hot Spring ... | reverse complement strand
AAGGTGGAAAACTTTATAACCATTAAGTCTGCTCATCTCACCTTTGAAGAAGGGTTTACCGTTTTTACTGGAGAGACCGGGGCTGGGAAGTCCGTCCTTCTTAAGGCTATAATGCTTATCCTTGGCGAAAGAGGAGGGGCTAACTACCTTTCACCAAACGCCCCCTCAGCAGAGGTTGAGGCTGTCATCTTTGGCGGAGAGCTCTTGAAGGAGCGTTTATCTGAGATAGGGCTTAAGCCTGAAGAAGAAATCCATGTGCGAAGGATTATTACCCCAAGCCGGCAAAGGATCTATGTAAACGGCTCTCCAGTTTCCTTGGCTGAGCTTTCTTTTCTAACCTCTGGGCTTATCGAGCTTACAAGTCAGCACGAGTTCTACTCCCTCTTTGATAGAAAAAACCAGCTCACGCTTTACGATTCGCTTCTTGGCTTGTCCTCCCTCGTTGAAGATTATCAAAGGCTATTTGAGAAGTATAAAGCCCTAAACAGGGAGATCGCTTCCTTTGAAGAAAGGCTAAGACAATCTGCTTTAAGAAAGGACTATCTTGAGTTCCAGCTTAAAGAGATAGAGGAGCTAAACCCAAACCCTGAGGAGGAAGAACACTTACTTTCCCTACAGAACAAGCTAAGGAACTTATCAGCCCTAAGAGATTTAGCCTCAGCCCTACAATCCACCTTAGAGAGCGTTTATACCCCTTTAAAGCAGGCTTTAAACCTTCTTGATAAATTGGCTGGATATGAGGCAGGCTTTACCGAGCGAAAGTCAGCTCTTGAACCCCTTTACTACGAGCTAAAAGACCTTGAGCGGGAAGTTTCAAGGTTTTTGGCTGACCTTCCCGAGGATGCTCAAAGCCTTGATGAGGTTGAGGCAAGACTTGCCAAGTATGAACGATTGAAAAGAAAATATCAGTTGGACACCGAAGGGTTGATTAAGTTTAAAGAGGAAATAAAGAAAGAGCTTTCAACCCTTGAGACAGGGGAGGATGAGCTAACAAAGCTTAAAGAGGAAAGGGACAAATTGCTTGATGAGCTCTTTTCCCTTGCGGAAAAACTAAGCTCAAAAAGAAGAGAGAAAAAAGGAGTCCTTGAAGAAAGGCTTGAAGCTGAGCTATCCCAGCTTGGGATGAAGGGTGCCCGCTTAGTGTTTAACCTAAAAACAAAAGGGAAGCTTCCTGAGAACTTAACAAGCTTTGGGCTTGATGAGCTTGAAATCCTCTTTCAGCCAAATCCAGGGCTTCCCTTCAAACCATTAGAGAAGATTGCCTCAGGAGGCGAACTCTCGAGAATCTTCTTGATCTTAAAATCCCTTATGCCTTTTGCCCAGCCTTCCACCTTGATATTTGATGAGGTTGACGCAGGGGTTGGTGGCCTAATAGCCCAAAAGGTAGGAGAAAAGCTAAGGGCTCTTTCAGAAAAGCATCAAGTAATCTGCATAACCCATCTTCCCCAGATAGCAAAGCTTGCCCATCATCATTTCTTGGTAGAGAAGGTGCAGGATGAAGCTCAAACTCAAACGGTGATCAAAAGGTTAAGTCAAGAAGAGCGAGTAAAGGAGCTTGCAAGGATGCTTGGAGAGCCAGAAGAGCTCTCCTTTGCGGAAAGATTGTTAAAGGTCTAACAGGATGCCAAGGGCTCTCCTTCTTTTTTCTGAAGGACTTGATAGCATGCTTGCCGGGCTTTTGCTTCGCGACCAAGGGGTCGAGGTCATCGCTGTAAGATTTATAACCCCTTTCTTTGGCTGGCACTTAAAAGAAAACCCCGCACCCTTTGAAAACAAGATAAAAGAGCTTGGCTTTTCGAAAGGATTAATAAAAGATATAACCGAGGAATTTTTAGAAATCTTGAAAAACCCAAAGCACGGCTACGGTTGCCTTGCTAACCCTTGCATTGATTGCAAAATCCTTATGCTTAAGCTTGCTAAAGAAATGCTTGCTCAGGTTTCCGCTGATTTTATCGCAACAGGCGAGGTTCTTGGAGAAAGACCTATGAGCCAAAACAGGCAAGCTTTGGAACTAATTGAGAAGGAATCTTCCACAAAAGGGATCCTTCTTAGACCCCTATCCGCAAAGCTTCTTCCTGAAACGGAAGTGGAAAAAAGGGGGCTTGTTGATAGAAGTAGGCTCTTAGGCATAAAAGGTAGAAAAAGGACAGAACAGCTTAGGATTGCCAAAGAATACGGGATAAAAGAAATTCCAACCCCTGCCGGAGGATGCCTCTTGACAGACCCTGTCATCGGTCAGAGAACCCTTGAAATCTTGAAAAGAGGCTTTCCGCTTACCCCAGACACCGTAAAGCTTCTTGTCCTTGGGAGACACTACATTGAGGAAAACTCCTGGCTTGTCCTTGGAAGGAACGAGGAGGAGAATAAAAAAATAGTAGCCATAGCTAACGGTAAGTTTCCGTTGTTTACCTTGAGCGAGCCAGCACCGATCCTTGCTCTAATCCAGGGAGACGTAGAAGAAGCAAAGCTTTTTGAAGTCTTAGTTTCTCGTTCAAAAAAGGCACGGCTTGCCCTATCCGAAGGAAAGGAAGTAAGCCCATTGAAGGTTTAAACAACAATGGTTGTAGCCTTGCTTACCGATTTTGGAACTAAGGACCATTATATCGGCGTTGTAAAAGGAAAGATTCTTTGCGGTTTAGACCCCTCCCAATATCCAGTTTTTGTGGACATAACCCATGAGATACCTCCGCAGGATGTCCTAAAAGGAGCTTTAGCCCTTTTCTTTGCTTATAAATACTTTCCAAAGGGGACGATTTTCCTTTGCGTTGTTGACCCAGGGGTTGGCACAGAAAGAAAAGCGATAATCCTTCAAACTGAGGAGCATACCTTTGTCGGTCCGGATAACGGCTTATTTAGCTTCATTATCAAAAACGAGCCTATAAAAGCCTGCTTTGAGATAGACAAGGAAAAGGTTCTTGAACCACCCTATAGCTCAACCTTTCATGCAAGGGACCTTTTTGCGCCGGCTGTAGCAAGGCTAATAAAAGGGGAAGACCTAAGAAGCTTTACCAAGGAGCTCTCAAAAGATGAGCTTGTTGTTTTTCCTTTGCCTGAGGTTGTAGAGACGGAGGATGGGTTGCTTGTTCCGGTGATTGATGTTGACCGCTTTGGCAATTTGATTACCGCCCTTCATCAAAGCACCTGCAAAAGAAAGTTTAAGGTTTTAGTAAACGATAAGGAAGTTCCCTTTGTCCCATCCTACGGCTATGCTGAGAAGGGAAAGCTTATTGCCCTCTTTGGAAGCGAAGGCTTTCTTGAGATAGCGGTAAGGGAAGGGTCAGCCTATGAAAGGCTCGGTATCCCGAAAGTAAAAATTGTGTGGATAAGTAAGTAAAGGAAGTCAATGCCATCCTATTGAAAACACGCTAAAGAAATTTGGTTCAACGCTCTTAAAAATCTAAGAAAAATCGAAAAATTATCTCTTGACCTCAAAAAATAATATCATTATTATTTTTTTTTAATAAAACTCCTTATAGGAGGGGGTGCTATGTATCCGATATGGGAGGTCCCCTATTTAAGCAGTGCCTTAGTGATAGGTCTTATTGCTTCTTTTCATGTTTTACCATCCCACCTTGCCGTGGGTGCCCTCTGGGTCACCGTCTTCATTGAAAAGATTGGTTTAGAAAAGAACCGCCCTGAGTACTTTGCCTTCATCAAACGTTTTACCCTGCTCTTACTGATCTTTGCCTTTATCTTCGGGTCCCTTTCAGGAATTGGCATCTGGTATTCAGCTACCGTCTCTTCACCAAGAGGCATCTCAGCCCTAATCCATAACTATGTTTGGGGTTGGGCAACGGAATGGGTCTTTTTCTTGATTGAGATCGCAACCATCTATGCCTACTACTACACCTTAGGGAAAGTTGACCCGAAAACCCACTTAAGAATAGGTTATCTTTATGCCCTTGCGGCCTGGATAAGCATGATCATCATCACCGGTATCCTTGCCTTTCAGTTAACACCTGGCAAATGGCTTGAGACTGGTGATTTCTTCGACGGCTTCTTCAACCCCACCTACTTCCCTCAACTTCTTACCAGAACTTCTGTTATGTTTGGTGTTGCTGGAATCTATGGGTTGCTCATTGCTTCAACCCTAAAGGGAGAAACAAGGCTTGAAATCACAAAGATCATCTCCCGCTTTGCTTTAGCTGGCATGATCCTTGGATTAATCTTTGGCTACTGGTATTACAAGAAGCTTCCTGGCCCTGCCCAACAGCTCTTGAGCTCCCTACCTTACATGCAGGCTCTCGCTAAGGTGACATTAATAGTCTACGCCATTCTAACCCTCTACTTCTTACTCACAGCCTTTATTATCCCAAGGCTAAACAATTTTGTCCTCTCTCTTATTCTTATCATCGCAACCTTTATCGGGATCCTTTCCGCAGAAGGAATTAGAGAGGGTGTGCGTAGACCTTACATCATCTTTGGGTTTATGTATGGAAACCAGGCTGTAGCCAAGGACCTTCCTGCTAAAAAAATTAAAAGTGAGGTCGAAACCTTTGAAAAAGAGGGGCTACTCTCAAGACTGGGGTATCTGCCTGAAAACTTAAGAAAGATAACCCCTGAGAACCGGCTTGAGGTGGGAAGGGTCATCGCCCTCCATAACTGTGCAAACTGCCATGCCTTCACCGATAGCGGACTAAGACCTCTGCCAGCCCTTTTCCAAAAGCTTTCTCCTCAGTCTCCTGAAGACATAGACGCCTTCCTTTCTGCTTTATCTGCCTTCCCCTACATGCCGCCCTTCATAGGAAACGAAGAAGAAAGAAAGGCGGCTGCTGAATACTTGTTTACTTTAGTTAACAAAAAGAAATAAGGGGGTGTGCCATGAACATAGGGACATATCTTAACGCCATGAGAGACCCTGCAGGCTTGCCAAGCCCTGCCATCATATTTGATTTCTTTTTGGTGCTTACCTTTGCCCTTCATATCTTGCTTGTCAATTTGGTTATAGGCTCTGCCTTACTAATCCTCTATGGAAGGTTTAGCTCAAACCCAAACGCAAAGCTCCTTTCTCAATCCCTTACCCGCCTATTCATAAATTCTCTATCTTGGGCTATTGTTCTTGGGGTAGCCCCCCTGCTCTTCGTGCAGGTTATCTACGACCCCTTCTGGTATACAGCAAACACCATGTCTGCCTGGTGGGCTCTCGGCTTCTTAGCCTTCATTGCCCTTGCTTTTATTTTAGCTTATGGGTTTTACCTTGGCGGTGGATATGAAGGAAAGAGCACTCCTCTCTGGATAATCCTTAGCTTAGCCTTTCTTTTCCTTGCTGGAATTGTGATGCACTCTTTAGCGGTTGCTCAGCTTGTTCCTGAAAAATGGCCAAGCTTCGTAGTAAAGGGGGGAAAATATTTGTCCTCCGGTTCATCTCTTCATGCCTTTGAGCTTTTTAGATTTCTCCACTTCATGGTGCCAGCCTTAGCTGTAGTCGGTGTTTGGCTTATCTTTTATGGAGACTATTTCAAAGGGTCGGGAAAGTATTCAGAAGAATATTTGAACTGGGTTAAGCAGTTTGGAGCTAAATTAGCCCTTTACTTTTCTCTTATTCAAGCTGTTGTAGGTTTTATTTGGCTTATTACCATTCCTTCAGAATTCAAGTTTTACACCAATCCTTTCTTCATCCTTGCCCTCATCTCAGCTTTAATCTTTTTAGCCCTCCTTTTTAAGGCTCAAGCCTCACCCTCTCAGTATGCCAAACCCATAGCAGGGCTCCTTATTTTAACTGTTCTTCTTATGAGCGCAGCTCGGGAAGCCCTTCGTATGGCTTATTTTGCCAAAGCTGGCTACAGCATGGCTAACTACCCCGTAAACCCATCCTATGGCTCCCTTTTACTTTTCTTAGCAACCTTTGTCATGGGAGCGATAGTCCTTCTTTACACCGCCATAGTTGCTTATAGGTCTGGCAAAGGTATAAAAGAAGTTGGCTACGAAGGATTGGGTAAGCTTTCTGTCTACCTTATGTGGGCTTGGATTGTTGTGATGGTCGTTATAGGCGTAGTCATAGCCGTGAAAAACGGCGCCCTGTTTTAAGGTGTAAATTTTAGGGGCAACCAAGGTTGCCCCTTCCTACTTTCTTCTTTTGACTTATACTTATCCCTAACATGCAGGTTCAAGACTCAAAATTTGCCTTTGCGATAATCACTGTTTTATCCCTTTTAGTAATCGGGCTTTTTCTTTATTTACTTAAACCCCTCTGGACGGTTATTGCCTGGGCGGGGATCTTAGCCTTTTTCTTTTATCCTCTCTATAGAAGAATAAAATCAGTCTTAAAAGGAAAGGCAGAGCTTTCCGCTTTGACCCTGATAATTTTGATGATCCTCTTTGTTTTTGTCCCTCTATTTTTTATAAGCCTTCAGCTCATCTATCAGGTTGAAGATTTCTTAGCAAGCTTTGACCAAGCTTTTTTTCAAAAGCTTCAAGCCCAAGCATCTGCCTTAAAGTCTCATCCCTTTTGGGGTAAGCTCTATCAAGAGATGTCCCCCTATCTTGAAAACCTTCAAGCAAAGCTAAGCGAACAGTTATCAAACATCCTCCAGAGCACCTTCAACCTTTTTAAGAATTTTCTTCAAGCAACCTTTGGCATCGTCTTCAAAATGGTCTTAACCCTTTTTACCTTTTACTACTTTCTCGTGGACGGAGAAAGGATTGTAGTCCTTGTGCAAAAGCTTATCCCCGGCTCTGAAGAGAAAAAAGAAGAGATCCTTGCAAGGATAAGCCTCATCTTGAAGGCTGTTTTTTATGGGACGCTTCTTACGGCTTTGGTTCAAGGAGTTATTGCCACCATCATCTATCTTATTCTTGGTGTCCCAGGCTACCTACTTTGGGGTGTGTTGACAGCCGTTGCCAGCTTTATCCCCTTCCCTGGAACAGCCCTAATCTGGGTCCCCTTGGGAGTATACCTTTTGCTTTTTGAAAGCTTACTAAAAGGAATCATTCTCCTTGTAGCCTGTGCCTTAACGGTTGCCCAAGTTGATAACATCCTTAAACCCTTTTTCATAGGCGGAAAGGCTAAGCTTCACAATCTTCTCGTATTCTTTTCCGTCCTCGGTGGAATAATAGCCTTTGATTTTCTCGGGCTATTCTTAGGACCTCTAATCTTAGGGCTTTTCCTTTCGGTCATTGAAATTTATCAATCCTTTCTTCATGTTCAAGATAAGACTGAATAACCACTATGCCTGAGCTCCCAGAGGTTGAAACTATAAAAAGGGACTTAAGCATATTAATAGGAAGACCTTTTAAAAGCATAACAGTTTACGACGAAGCTTATTTAGAAAAAAACGAAATAATGCCGAAGGAGCTAAAAAAACTTGAAGGACAAAGGCTTCTTCAGCTCTCAAGAAAAGGAAAATACTTGTTTTTACATTTTTCAAAGCCTATCCTTGGTTTTCATCTTGGGCTTACAGGTTCGTTAATTTTGCTTGCCGGGGAAAACCCTTTTGATAAATTCAAACACAAGGTCTTAAGCTTAAACTTTCTTGAGATGTGCCTTGTCTTTTCTGACATGAGAAAATTTGGGAGACTTTTCCTTTTTGACGAAGAAAAAAACTTTCAAAACTTCTTAATTGATATTGGCCCCGATGCCCTTGAGATTGGACTTCCGCAGTTTAAAGAGGCATTAAGGAGCATACGCAAGCCCATAAAATCAGCTCTCCTTGACCAAAAGGTTATCTCTGGGGTCGGCAACATTTACGCTGATGAAATTCTTTTCCGGGCAGGCATAAATCCTTTAAGATCGGCAGGCTCTCTTTCAGAAGAGGAGCTTCAGAAGCTCTATCAAACCATGAAGGAGGTCCTTCATTTAGCCATTCAACTTCGGGGCTCAACGATAAAGGACTATGTGGACGGGCTTGGGAGGGCTGGAATGTTCCAAACCAAGCATTTAGTCTATCAAAAGTATGGAAAGCCCTGCCCAAGATGTGGGGAACCTATCGAAAAAATCAAAGTGGCAGGAAGGACAACAAGCTACTGCCCCCAATGTCAGAGGTAGAAAAAAGCTCCATAAAAGACCCTATAAAGAAAGAGCATAGCTTTGTTGTAGAAGACGAGGCAAAGGGCGAGAGACTTGATGTTTATCTAAGGGCTAAGCTTCCTGACCTTAGCCGAGAGCGGGTCAAAACCCTTATAGAAGAGGGCTATATCCTCGTCGAGGGGAAATCTGTTAAACCCTCTTACAAGCTTAAAGGTGGCGAGCAGGTTTTAGTGAGAATACCCGTTGAAAAGGAGTATTCTCTTCAGCCAAAGGAAGTTCCCTTTGAAATCCTTTATGAGGATGAGGACCTTGCGGTGATCTATAAGCCTGCTGGTATTGTTGTTCATCCAGCACCTGGGCATCTTGACGATACTTTAGTGCATGGGCTTTTGCTTAAGCTTCGCTCCCTTTCTGGTGTAGGGGGAGAGCTTCGCCCTGGCATCGTTCACAGGCTTGACAAAGATACTTCAGGGGTCATGCTTGTTGCCAAAAACGACTTTGCCCACAAAAAGTTGACCCAAGATTTCAAAGAAAGAAGGGTCGAGAAGGAATACTTAGCCATAGTGTATGGAAAGCTAACCCAAAAGGATGGAATGCTTGATTTTCCCATAGGAAGGCATCCTGTGCAGAGGAAAAAGATGGCTGTGGTAAAAGAGGGAAGACAAGCTATAACAAAATATAAGGTGTTAAAGCTTTTCAAAAAGGCAACCTTAGTTTTGGCAAAGCCCCTAACTGGTCGCACCCATCAGCTAAGGGTGCATTTTAGCCACATTGGGCATCCCATCCTTGGCGACCCTATCTACGGCGGGCTAAAGCCTGATGTCCCAAGACCTGAAAGGCTCATGCTTCATGCCTACCGAATAAGCTTTGAGCACCCCCGAACAGGCGCACATCTCGCCTTTAGTAAAGACCCGCCGGAGGATTTTGAACAGTATCTAAAACTCCTTGAAACCGAGCATTCTTAAGAGGCTCATGAAAAAGGTCGCTATCACCGGAGGCCTAGCAACGGGAAAATCAACCCTTCTTAAGATTTTAGCCGAGCTTGGACAAACAGTTCTGTCCTGCGATGAAATCGTGCATCTCCTCTATGAAGAAGAGCCGATAAAAGAAGAGCTTGTCAAACTTTTAGGGAATGAGGTTTTGGACCGAGATGGAAGAGTCAATAAAAAAGCCATCTTAGAAAAGATTGCTTGCGACGAAACGCTTAAAAAAAGGCTTGAAGAGTTCATACACAACAAGGTTTGGGAGTTCTTAGAGAGAAGGTATGCTGAGCTTGAAAGGGAGGGAGTGAGAGCTGTTTTTGTTGAGGTTCCCCTTCTTTTTGAAGCAGGCTGGGAAAAGAGGTTTGATGAGGTCTGGGTAATAGCTTGCAAAAAGGAGACGCAAGTAAAAAGATTAGTAGAAGGGGGAAGAACTCATCTTTTGCCCCTTCTTAATAAACAGCTTCCCCTTGAAGAGAAGGTAAAAAGAGCTCACCGGGTTTTTAGCTCCGAGGTTCCTATCTCAAAGCTAAAAGAAGAAGTCGAAAGGGCTCTTTCTTACCTTTAAATATCTAAACTACCTTACTTATCTACGGTCATTCTTCTTTCTTTATCTCAATTATGGCAACATCTGGTGGAGTAAAAAATCTCATGGGAGGGCCGCCCGTCCCTACGCCCTTGCTCACATGAACGAAGGACCCGTCAATTTTCGTTAGCCCCTGATGTGCTATGTAAAATCTTTTAAGAATCAGCTCTCCTATAGGAAAGTATAGCCCTCCGTGAAGATGTCCAGAAAGCATAAGGTCAAACCTTCCGACCACCTCCTTTTTAACCTTTGGTCTATGCTTTAAAAGGATGATAAACCTATCTTGCGGAATGTCCTTTAAAGCCTTTTCTTCCTCTATAGGCTCAACGCAGGCTTTGAAATATCTGCAGGCCTCATCGTCAACTCCGGCAATGGCAATAGACCCAAGGTCTACCCATCTTCCTCGAAGCACCGTAAACCCTGCCTTTTCCGTAAACTCTACCGAATTCTTAACTCCTCTGTAGAATTCATGGTTCCCTAAAACAGCATACTTACCAAGGGGAGTAGATAGCTCCCTCAACGCTTGAGCAATGTGCTCTATTTTCTTTATGTTGCCATCAACCAAATCTCCCGTTGAAAAAACTATATCCGGCTTCTCTTTAAGCCAAACCTCCTGTATCAATTTGAGCCTATCCTCCCTCATAATCCGCCCAAAATGAACATCTGAAATATGTAAAATTTTTATTCTTTCCTTGTTGAATAAAGGTTTATTCGTTCCTATCTCATACCTTTCAACTCTTAGGCTCAAGGTTTCAATGTAGCTGTAAAGAGAAAAAATTAAACTAAGGATTAAAACTAAAAACCTTTTCATTTTAAGTTTAGGTCTTGGCAATTTAATGCTTAAAAACTTGTCTAAAATGAAAGAAATACCAGAATAAAGGTCCGTAGATAAAGTAAAAAATCCTGCATAAACCATAAAGCCCATCCATAATAAGGATGAAAAGATGAAATAGTAAGAAAAAGGGTCGCTCACATGATTATCAAAATAGGACCAAAATAGCGGAGAAATGTAGAAGAATATAAAAATTGGAATAAATCTTCTGGACAACCTTAGCCTTCGATAGACATAAAGATGTAAAAGGGCATAAAAAAGAAAAAAGGAGATAATAAAGTATACCATCTAAGATGATGAGGTATCTATAGAATTCTTTACAGCCCTTTGTATTAAGTCTAATCCGCTTTCAGTTAAGCCGTGTATAAGGATAGAATTTCCAAACCGTTTAATCTTAATCTGAAAAAGCCTTGTTGCCTCGCTAAGGTTTGTTAAAGGTTTAGCGCTGACTGCCGAAACTCCAAGAGGGTCTCCCATAATCATAGGACCATACATAAAAAAGACCTCATCGTAAAGCCCCTCTTTGAGAAAGCTACCATGAACTTTGCCCCCGCCCTCAACAAGGATGGAAGTTATTCTCCGGTCCTGGCAATAGGATAGCAAAGCCTTTAAGTCAACCTCCCCATTCTCTCCGCAGGGAAGCCGGACTACCTCTACCCCTCTTTGAACAAAAAGCTTCTCCTTTTCCTTAGGAGCGTTTTCTCCGCAAAAGATGATGGTTTGTTTTGTCTCGTCAACCTCAAAAACCTTGTAATCCGGGGTTAAGCTAAGATGAGTATCAAGGATAAGTCTTATAGGATTTTTCCCTTTTACCATTCGGACTGTTAGCTCCGGGTCGTCTTTCAGCACTGTGTTTTTTCCTACGAGGATGGCATCGGCTATGGATCTTAGCTTATGGGCAAACTTTCTTGCAGGCTCATCCGTTATCCATTTTGAGTCACCGGTTGAGGTTGCGATCCTTCCGTCAAGCGTTGCCGCAACCTTCATCATCACCCAAGGTTTTTTCCGAATGACCCGGCTTAGATGAAAGCGGGTAAGATAGGCAGCTTCTTCTCCACAAACACCGCTTTTTACTTCAATACCGTGGCTTTGAAGGAAAGATAAGCCTCCGCAGGCAATAGGGTTTGGGTCTTTGATTGCGCAAACAACCCTCTTTATCCCAGCCCTAAGAATAGCCTCAGTGCAAGGTGGAGTCTTTCCATGATGACAGCAAGGCTCAAGCGTTACATAAAGATAACACCCTCTTGCCTTCTCCTTTGCCTTCTCTATGGCTTCTACTTCAGCATGAGGCAAGCCATAAGCCTTGTGATAACCCTTAGCTACGACCACTCCTGTTTTTGGGTCAACAAGCACCGCTCCTACTGCAGGATTGGGCGAAGTATACCCAAGCCCAAGTGAAGCAACCCTTATAGCAATCTTCATATAATATTCGTCAGGCTTAAGACCCACCTTTGAAGTCCTATTAAACCTTGAGCTTACCGTTTAGATGAGCTGCCACCGCCCCTGCGATAAAAGCTTTTTATGGAAAGCAGAGTTTGGAGCCTTGAAAAATCTATGGGCTTACCTTTGGAAGACGATGAGCCTTCTTCAAGCTTTATCTTTTTAGCTACTTTTATCTTTTCTACCACCTTAGCGTAGTATTCCTCGTCCTGAATGTTGAGTGGTCTTTCCCGAATTTGGTTTAGATGAAAAAGAAGGGCGGAAAGCTTTCTCACCTTTTGATAGGTTTCTTGATGCTCCTCGTCAAGAAGCTCCTCTATCGTTTGATAGATCTCTTTTCTTAGCTCAACTTCCTTAGGAAGAAAGCCTGCATTCTTAAGAATGCGATACACAACCCGCAAGTCCTCGGGAACAAAAGGGTCTTCCCGAAGGTCAAGGGGCTTTCCTTTATACTCCTCGCACTCAAATTCCCCCCTTTCCATGGCTTCTTTAATCCTTTCTTCAGCGATCTGCTTTAGGATTGAAAAGGGCATAAGCCTTCTCCTTTAAGCCTACTTAGGAGCCAGAAAGCTCCTTTAGCTTTGCCAAAACATAGCCAGCCAAAGTTGAGTTCCCATAATTTTTTAGAAATTCTTGAGCAAGGTTTGCCGCTGATTTTTTATCTTTCTTTGCCTCCTTTAGCCTTATCAAATCAAGGTAGAGAAGCTCCTTTATATGGCCGGCTTCCTTGCTTATGGACTCGTAAATCTTAAGAGCTGTGTCCAAATCTCCCTTCTCCTCAAAGGTCTTAGCCTTGGCATAGTTAACAAAGACTTTTCCTTGGGAGCTCAAGCTCTTTTCAAGCTTTTCAGCAAGCTTTAAGATTGAGTTTGCATCCCCGCGATTTAAGGCTGAATTCCAAAGGTAGATGAGGGCAAGCCTCCCAGCTTCGGTATTAGAGTTTTTCTCAGCAAAGCTAAGAAGAGAAGCCTCCGTCCCCCCTTGTTTAAGAAGAGAAAAAAGCTCAGCAAAGGCTTTCTCTTCCTTTTTTTTACTGTAATAGTTATAACCAAACCCAAGGAGAATAAGAAGGGCAAGAATGCCCACGATGTTTAAAAAAAGGTTTAGATGTTTGCTTACAAAGTCTTTAAGCCTTTCGTGAAAACGAAGAAGCTTATCCTCTTCCATCATTGGTCTTAATCCCCTCCAAAGTAATCTTCCCAGCGGAAAATCAGGGGCTTTTCCCCTTCCTTTAGAATTTCATAGTCTACCACCTCTCCTACAACAACATAATGGTCTCCTGTTTCAAAGGAGCTCACAACCTCGCAATCGAAGTAGGCAATGGCATCGAGCAAAATCGGATTACCACGCCTGCTAAGCTTATAAGGAATGTTTTCAAACTTGTTTATCTTTCTTCCGCTTTTAAAGCCAAAGTGTTTGGCAAGGTCAACTTGACTTTCAGCAAGGACGTTAATACCGAAGGTTTTGCTTGCCTGGATAAGCTCAAAGGTGTAGCGCTGGGGAGCAATTGCTACTCCAAGGAGTCGTGGCTTAAAAGACACTTGAGAAACCCAAGCCGCAGTCATTCCGTTTATCTTTCCCTCGGCGTTTGAGGTAATGATAAATACACCTTGTGGGATGTAAGTAGTTATAAGTTTTTGAAGCCCCATAGCTTCAGCCCCCTTTATAGGTTTAAGTGCCGAGGGCGGGAGTCGAACCCGCACGGGCTAACGCCCACTGGATCCTGAATCCAGCGCGTCTGCCAGTTCCGCCACCTCGGCTGTATATCATATAATACTGTTTGTTTTAAAAGGGGTCAAGCATCGGGAAGGGATCTCAATAGACATTTTTTTAAGACCAATTAGGGGGAACAAAGAAAATCTTATTGAAATAGCCCCCAAAAGAACTGGGGTAGTTTCAATAAAAGCCCCCTATTTCGGCTTGCCAAGCAATAGAGAGGCATCCACGCCCCACTCCGTCCTACCGAGCGATAGAAAGGCATCCTTCACTTCGTTCGGGATAGTGTCTTACATAGAGACCCCTCGCCTGATGGCTCGGGGCGACATTCCCCACAGTGTCATCCCAAGGCGCGTATGCGCCGAGGGACCCCTCGGCTTGCGTTCGGGGTTTCAAGAAAAGGAGGCTTGAGTTGAGAAAAAAACTTGACATTTATTCTAATTTATATAAAATTTGACATTAAATGAGTATAGACCTAAAAAATCTTTATTCAAAGCTTAAGGATAAGACCTTTTATAAGCTCTCAGCATCTGGGAACGACTTTATCTTCCTTCTAAACCTTGATAAGGAGATAGATGCAGACGCTGAAGGTTCAACCTTGGCTAAAGCCCTCTGCCGTCCAAAGTTTTCGGTCTCTGCTGATGGTTTTATCCTTGTTGAAAAAGCCTCATCGCCTGAGGCTCAATTTTCATGGCGCTTCTTTAATTCTGATGGGAGCGAAGCTGAGATGTGTGGAAACGGTGCAAGATGCTTTGCAAGGCTCCTATTTGAGCTTGGTCTCTGCGATAAAACCTTAAGCTTTGAAACCAAAGCTGGGGTCATAAAAGCTGAGGTCAAGGGCAAACGAGTAAGGGTTAAGCTCACAACTCCCAAGGACCTAAAGCTTAACCTTGCTGTAAAAACCGAGCACGACATTTACTTAGCTCATTTTGTTAACACCGGCGTCCCTCATCTTGTGCTCTTCTGGGAAGATGTCTCCCAAGCTCCGGTAGAAAAGCTTGGAAGAACTTTACGCTATCACGAGATGTTTGCCCCAGCTGGAACGAATGTGAACTTCGTTGAGCTCTGCGAAGAAGATGGAAAACGTTATCTTAAGGTTAGGACCTATGAGCGAGGCGTTGAGGCTGAGACCTTAGCCTGCGGAACCGGAGCCTCTGCCTCAGCCTATGTTGCCCTAAAGCTTGGCTTAATCGAAGGAGAAGTTCCAGTCTTAACCAAAGGGGGAGAGTGGCTCACCATCGCTTTAGAAGGTGAAGACCTCTTCCTCGAAGGAGACACAAAGTATCTTTTTAGCTTTCAAATCTTTGAAGATGCCCTTTACTAACAAGTCTAACATTGTTCCACGTGGAACATTTAATAGACAGCCTATTTCCAGCTTAGTCTTGAAAAAATCGTTTTTAAAGGCAATATAGAAAAATAGCTTAAAAAAACTCTGTTGGAGGTAGAGCATGAGTTATCGAGCGGAATACCTAAAAGGCTCGATCGTAGCTTTGGTCACCCCTTTTAAGGATGGCAAAATAGATGAAGAATCCTTCCGGAACTTAGTCAAATGGCATCTCAACTCTGGAACGCATGGTATCTTAGTCTCAGGAACAACGGGAGAGTCTGCAACCCTAACCAAGGAGGAAAAAAAGAGGCTTCTTGAGATAGCTTTAGAGGAAGCCAAAGGCAAGGTTCCAGTTATCGCTGGCACAGGGACAAACGACACCGCAAAGGCTTTGGAACTAACCAAGATGGCAGAGGAGATGGGAGCTGATGCCGCTCTAATAGTCACCCCCTACTACAACAAGCCAACCCAAAACGGTCTTTACGAGCATTACAAGCACATCGCCAAAAACTGCCGCATCCCCATCATCCTCTACAACGTCCCAGGAAGAACTGGCGTAAACCTTCTTCCTGAAACCACAGCAAGGCTTGCTCAAGACTTTGAAAACATCGTCGCCATAAAAGAAGCCTGCGGAGACATGAAGCAGGTAACTGAGCTAATCTTGAAATGCCCAAAGGAATTTGTTGTGCTTTCAGGCGATGATTTTACCGCCTCATTTACTGTGATGGTCGGAGGAAGAGGGGTTATCTCTGTTGCCGCAAACATCATGCCAAAGGAGATGGCGGACCTCATGAACGCTTGCCTCTTAGGCGATATGGAGAAAGCAAAGGAACTTCATCTTTATCTCTATCCCCTCTTTAAAATCCTTTTCATAGAGACAAACCCTGTGCCAGCAAAAGAAGCCCTCTACCTTATGGGTATGATTAGCTCACCTGAAGTAAGGCTACCCCTTGCCCCACTTTCCGAAAACTCCTTTAATCAGCTTAAGAAGGTTCTAAGGGAGCATTATAAGCTCGCTTAATATTAGATGTCATCTCAAATCCATTTAGAGAAGGCTTTAAAAGAGAGCCCCTATTTTCAGGGGCTCTCTCCAGAGCTACTTTCAGCCCTTGTCCAAATCTCAGTCCTAAAAAGGCTTAGCAAAGAGGAGCACCTCTTCTTTGAAGGGGAAAAGGACCTTGGCTTCTACCTCATCGTTGACGGGATGATGAAGCTTTATAAGCTTTCCCCAAAAGGCAAGGAGGGCGTTATTCATATCTTTGGTCCAGGAGAGATCTTTGCCGAGGTAGTTCTTGCAGGAAGCGAAGCCTACCCTGTTAACGCCCAAGCTTTAACTGATGCCACGCTTGCCTTTTTCCCCAAGGCAAACCTTTTAAACCTATTAAAAAGAAACCCTGATTTTGGGCTAAACCTTATCGGTCTCCTTTGTATGCGATTGAAAAGCCTCCTTAAGACCATTGAAAATTTAACGCTAAAAGAGGCTGGAGAAAGGCTCATAGCTTACCTTTGGGAACTAACCGAAGAGGGAAAAAAGGAAGAGTTTACCCTATCAATTCCTAAGTCTCAGCTTGCCCTTCTCCTTGGGATAACCCCAGAAACCCTATCCCGGATCTTCCAAAGACTAAAGGAAGAAGACATCATAGGTGTAGAAGGAAAGAGAGTAAGAATTAAGGATATGACAAAGCTAAGGAGCCTTCTTTTTTGAGAAGGGATGACCTATCTAAGACCCTTTGACCCTTGGGGCTCAAGGCTTTGCCTTTGCCCTCCAAAGTATAGTCTTCAGCCCTACACTGGGTGTGGGCACTCCTGCCTTTATTGCTACGCCCAAGTCTACATTAAAGATTTTTATAATCCTCGTCCCAAAAAGGATTTTGCTAAAGTGGTTGAAAGGGATTTGGCTCAACTTCCTTCAGGCTCGCTTATTAGCCTTTCAAACTCTTCAGACCCCTACCAGCCCCTCGAGGGAAAACTAAGGCTTACGCGGTCCTTTCTTGAGATGCTGAGCGGGAAAAGCGTTAGGCTCCTTATCATCACTAAATCACCTTTAGTATTGAGGGATGTAGACATTTTAAAGGATTTAGAATGTGCGGTAAGCCTAACCATAACAACTAAGAGCCTTGATAAGGTTCTTGAACCCGGCGCCTATAGAGCAGAAGAACGAATTAACGCTCTTAAAGACTTAAAACAGGCGGGGATACCGGTTATTGCCCGCATTGACCCAGTTTTTCCCATCCTAACCGAGGATGAAGCAAAGGAGCTTGTTAAAGAGCTAATAGATGTAGTTGACCACTTCGTCTTTTCAACCCTAAAGCTTAAAAAACAAATCTTTAGAAGACTTGTCTCCGCTATCCCCAAAATAGAAAAGGACTATAAGAAGCTATATTTTGAGAAGGGAGAATGCATAAACGGTAGCTGGTATCTTCCATACGAGCTAAGAATTAAGCTCCTTTTACCCCTTATTGAAATGGTTAAAGGGGCAAGGAAGAGCTTTGGGCTTTGCCGTGAGGGCTTAGACCTTGCCGAAAAAGGAAAGTGCGACGGGAGCTTTTTAATAAAGTCTAAAGCGTTCCACGTGGAACATCAATGAAGTGTCTATAATAAACCCATCGGAAGGGGTAGCTAAGAAGGTCTTGATTATCATTAACAACCTGCCACCCTAAGCTTACTCTTCATCCTCTAACGCATACTTCTTTAGCTTTCTCCAAAGGGTAGCTCGGTCTATACCCAAGATTTGAGCAGCCAAGGTTTTATTTCCGCCCGTTTCTTTTAGCACAAGCTTTATGTATTCCCGTTCCAGCTCCTCCAAGGTGAGAAAGGGACTGTTTTTTTGCGAAAGGTAATGATTTTGAACCGTTTGAAATCTTCAGGCAGATGAGAAAGCTCTATCCTTGATGTATTGGTCAAGGCCACTGCCCGGGCTATGATGTTTTCAAGCTCCCTTACATTTCCTGGATAATCATAGTTCATAAGGAGTTCCATCGCATCCTCAGAAATCTCTTTCACATCCTTGTTCATCTCTTTTGCATATCTATTTAGAAAATGGTAGCATAGAAGGGGGATATCTTCTTTCCTTTCTGCAAGGGGCGGTAAAGTAAAGGTCATTACATTTAAGCGGTAGTAGAGGTCTTCTCTAAAGCGACCCCGTTCTATTTCTTTTTTTATGTCTCTGTTTGTTGCGGCAATTATCCGGACATCAACCCGGATTGGCTCTGTCCCACCAAGTCTGAAAAATTCTTTTTCCTGCAAAAACCTTAGAAACTTAACTTGCATAGCTTGGCTCATCTCTGTTATTTCATCGAAAAAAAGCGTCCCTCCGTCTGCAACTTCTAAAAGACCCCTCTTGGTTGAGGTGGCACCGGTGTAGGCTCCCTTTTCATGACCGAAGAGCTCGTTTGCCAAAAGCTCTTCAGTGAAGGCACCGCAGTTTACGGCAAGGAAGATTTTGTCTCTGCGGTTGCTATGTTGATGGATGTACCTTGCCAAAAGCTCCTTTCCGGTCCCGGTCTCTCCAAGGATCAATACTGGACAATCGGTAGGTGCAATCTGTCTTGCAAGCTCTAAAATCTTCTTCATCGTAGGGTTCTGGGTGATGATTTGAACCTTATCACCCTTTATCCTTTCTAACTCTTCCTTAAGCCTTCGGTTTTCTTTTTTAATTCTTACCTTTTCTAAAGCTTCCTTGACAACTAAACGAAGCTCATCGAGCCTGAACGGCTTTGTGATGTAATGGTAGGCGCCGAGCTTCATGGCTTGAATGGCTGTGTCAATGCTTCCATAAGCGGTGATGACGATTACCTCTATATCGGGATGAAGTTCTTTGCACTTTTCGAGGATGTCTAATCCTGACAGGGATTCCATTTTTAGGTCTGTTATCACAAGGTCAAACTCCTCGTCATTTATGAGCTGTAAGGCTGAGGCTCCGCTATCAACCGCTTTAACCTCATACCCCTCTTTTGTTAAAACATGCTTTAGGTTTTTTAAGGTTAACTTCTCATCGTCAACGACTAAAATTTTAGGTCTCCCCTCCATGGCTAATCACCACCCTTTTTCGGAAGTTTTATGATAAAGGTGGTTCCTTTGCCAACCTCGCTCTCAACCTCGATCGTACCGCCGTTACTTTTGATTAGATGATAAACAATGAATAAGCCCAAACCATAGCCCTTACCGCTTTCCTTCGTGGTAAAGAAGGGCTCGAAAATTTTAGGTAGAATGTTTGCAGGAATTCCTTTCCCTGTGTCTGATACATAGAGGATGGCTTGATTTTCGGTTTCTTCTGCTTTTATTTTTATCTCGCCCTCCCCTTCAATGGCATCGACCGCGTTTGTTATTATATTGAGAAGTGCCTGCTTTATCTGTTGTGGATCAACAAATATAACTATATTCTCAGGCACTTCCACAGAAACTTTAATTTGAGGTGGTATAAGTTTATGAAAACATAACATAAATTCTTCGATCAAATCGTAAAGATAAACTTCTTCTTTTGTGCCAGGTTTTGAATAATCTAAAATACTTTTGATTATCCTTTTAATTCTTTCTATCTCATTTTCCATTTCATTCAACATTTCCTCAAATAAATTACAAGAAACATTATTTTCTTTTAGTTCCTCTTTAAGAATCTGACACGATGTATAAATATTATTTAACGGATTATTAAGCTCATGTGCCAAAGCAAACAAAAAAGTGCCTAAAGTAGCTAATTTTTCTGTTTGAATTAAATATTGATTACGCTTTTCTATTTCTGAAATCATATCATTCATAGAATTTACCAAAATAACAAATTCCCTGTCATTAAATTGATTAGGTATTTGTGAAATTTCTCCTTTTTTTAACATTATAAGATATTCTTCAATCTTCTTAAAAGGCTTAACAATATGTAAAGATAAATAATATGTGATAAAAATATTTATTATAAAAGACAAAAAAATAATCATTATAAAGCCATAAACAACTATTCTTACACTTCCTCTTAATTTATTATCTTTTAAATCACGAATATTTTCTGCATGTTGAGTTAATATACTACCTTTATTTCTTAAATCCTGTAAGCATTGTTTGTTTTCACATTTCCCATTTATTATTTTATTTACAATTTGATTATATTCTAAAAGATCATTTTGAATTAGATTATACATATTATTTCCTAAAAAAGTTTTATATTCCTTTTCATTTTTTGTAAGTTCATCTTGAGATATAGAAATCAAATTAACAATATTTTCCAATTCCTTATTATTATTATATAAAAGATAATTTTTCTCATGTCTTCTCATTTCTAAAATATTATCCACTAAAGTTGAAATAGAGTTTGAAAATAATATAAACTCTATAGAACTACGCAAAAAAGTAAAAATTGAATAAAATAAAATTATAGCTATAATGGTAGAAGAAAAAGAGACCAAAGAAATTAAAAAAAATTGACCTCTGATACTCTGAGGTTTTATGTATTTCAACATCTATGTAGCATTTTAAACATTTTGTTGAAATTTTCAATAGTTTTTAATCCCTGTTTCTCCGGTTGATTCATCAATGGATAAAAAACTGAGGTCGCCTCTCAAAAAATTTTATTGCAAAATTCAACAGTTTTAGATTATTTTGCATTAAAATTTTAACATAATTTCAGAGAATTAATAAAAATTCCTACAATTTTAAGTTAGGCATAACTTTTGATAAATTAAAAGTAGAAAAAAAAGGAGGTGAGAAAATGATAGCCAGCACAAGAAATTGGTTGGATGATGTGTTTGCTGCTATCGCTTTTGCTGAAGTAAACGAATTTGAGACAGCAAGGGAATTTCTTAAAACTAAGAGAGCTCGTAAGAAAAAGTTTAGTTGGGATAGTGTCTTTACTGCTATCAGCTTTGCTGAAGAAGGAGAGTTTGAAACAGCTAAACACTTCCTCCGGTCGGGCTCACGAGTACTATTGTTGCTTGAAGAGGACATCCCACTAACACAAGAACTGTTTCATTATATTCAAGGCTTAATCAAGCCTATGAATACCGCGGTTGAGGTTTTCTACATTGGTGAATACATACCAGATAAGCTTAAAGAATTTGTAAAACCTCTACGGGAAGAGGGACTATTTTATGGGGTAATTCAAGTTAAAGATAAAGAAGTTTGCGATGAGGCAGTGGTCGAATACATAAAAAGGCATCCTGATGTAGATTTTTATGTTATTAAGCCCTCCAAAGAAGTTGCACAACCTCATGAAGAGAGAATTTTAAAAACACTTTGGCAAAAAATGGGAATTCCTTTTATTTTGATTAAGCAAAAAGAATTTGCCTAAAAATAATAAGAGGGGGGGTTAGTGATGGCAGACGCTGTGAAGAAAAAACCGGTCGGTAAAGCAGTGATCTTTGGTTTGTTGTCAACCATTCTTTACTATCTACTTATTACAAAGCAGGACCTTTACATGCCCTATTTTTCAAAGGGGGAAATTTACTCTCTACTCATCATCGGGACTGCTTTTATTTTTTCCTATGTTCATGGCAATTTTACCGATTACTTCTGGAAGGTTTTAGGCATTGAACCAAAAAAGAAAAGGGAGGGGAGGTAAGCCATGCAGGATGTTGCCGCTCAGGTTAGCCAGTTTGTAGACCTTCAGCTTTGGCATGTAATTTACCTTGTTTTTGTAGGGTTTGTGGGTGGCTTGGTTAGCGGGTTTATAGGTAGTGGAGGAGCCTTCGTGCTTACCCCATCCATGATGAGCATGGGGGTTCCGGGTATCATAGCCGTTGCTTCAAACATGCGCCACAAGTTCCCCAAAGCCCTCGTCGGGGCAATAAAGAGGGCAAAGTTTGGGCATGTGGATGTAAAGCTTGGCATCATCATGGGTTTATCGGCTGAGGCGGGTGTTTTTGTAGGGGCAAGCGTTCAGCAGTATGTTAAGCAAACTCTTGGGGATACTGGCTCAAGCCTTTATGTGAGCACAGCCCTTATCATAGTCTTAGCAACCGTTGGAACCTATGTATTGCTTGATGCCTTCAAATCCATGAAGCTTGACAGGATGGGAAAGGCTAAGGAAGCAGAAGAAGAAAAACCAACCAGGATAGCCCTTGCCTTAAGAAAGATTCACATCCCTGGAACTATGATCTATTTTAAGAGCATAAACGACAGAATATCCTTCCTTATAACCGTTCCGCTTGGTTTTGCCACTGGTTTCTTAGCGGCAACCATCGCGGTGGGCGGATTTATCGGAGTGCCATCGATGATCTATCTTTTAGGCGTGCCAAGCCTTATTTCCTCAGGAACAGAGCTTGTTATTGCCTTCCTTATGGGAACGATCGGAACCTTCAAATATGCCTGGCACGGGTTCGTAGACATAAGGTTAGCCATGCTCATCCTTCTTGGTTCCCTCTTTGGCGTTCAGCTTGGAGCAATCGGGACTACCTATGTTAAAGGATACATGATAAAATTCGTCATGGGAGTTATCATGCTCATCATCCTTGTTAGCAGGGCAACGGTTGTGCCCGTTTATCTTGCTCAGCTTGGCTGGATATCCGCGCTTTCACCCCAGATGGTAAGCCTTCTTAAGAATGTAAGCTTCGGAATAAACCTTTTAGGTCTCTTTGTCGCAGCCTTCATCATCTTCAAAAACCTTATTAAAGGAATATACCAAGAGAAACGCTACAGAGCTCACGAACTTGCTTATAAAGAAGGAAAGATCAAAGGTTAATAAGCTTAGGGAGCTTATGCCCCCTTTCTTAATTTCATAAAGATAAAAACTTGGGGGTAAACCATGAGCCTCTACAAGAAAATTCTTATCCCTATAGATCACTCGGAGGAGTCCTGGCAGGCCTTGATTGAGGGGCTTAAACTTGCTGCTGACAAAGGCACCTGGATAATTATCGCCACCGTTGCCCCTGTTTATCCCGCAGAGGTTTTATTCGCAGGCGTCACTCACCCAAAAGAAAAGGTTATCGCTCACTATAAAGAATTACTAAACAAAGCCAAAAAAATTGTAGAGGAAAAAGGGTTGTTAGCCAAAACCGTCTTAGAGGAAGGTGATGAGCCTTTTGAAAGGATCGTAGATATTGCTTACTCTGATAACTGCGACCTCATAGTGATGGGGAAGGGTGGAAGCAAGCTTAAAAGGATCTTCTTAGGTAGCACCACCGCAAGGGTTATTGGTTACAGCCCGGTTGATGTTTTGGTAATACCCTTAGGAAAAGAGCTTGGCTGGGAGAAAATCTTAGTTGCCGTCGATGGCTCATCTTACTCTGAAAGAGCCTTTGAAAAGGCTTTAACCTTAGCTAAGGAGAATGAAAGCGAACTAATCCTTTTATCAGTAGTAGATTATCCCCCCGAATACTTTGCCGAAGCTCCCCAGGTAATAGAAAAGGAACTTTTAAAAAGGAGTGAATACCTCTCAAAGCTTGAGGAAAGATGCAAGAAAGAAGGGGTCAAGGCAAAAAAATTCCTTAAAGAGGGGACGGCAGAGGATAAGATCCTTGAGACTGCTGAAGAAACCTCTTCTCAGCTCATCGTGATGGGTACCTACGGAAGAAAGGGGATAAAGAGGCTCCTTATGGGAAGCACTACGGAGAGAGTATTATCAGAGGGTATTTGTCCTGTCCTTGTAGTGAAATAGAAAATTATTTGTTTAAAAAATTCTCGATGTAGGCTTTATATCCTAAATTGTCAAGCTTTTCAGCCTTTTCTTCAACCTTTTTCATCATCTCTTCTCTGTATTCTTTCAGCTTTCTTGCTAAGATTTCATCTGATGTGGCTAAGATAGCGATAGCAAGGAGGGCAGCATTTTCAGCTCCGTTTATGGCAACGGTAGCAACGGGGATACCAGCAGGCATCTGCACGATGGAAAGTAAGGAGTCAAGCCCGTTAAGAGAGGAGGTTTTTATAGGAACACCGATTACAGGAAGAGTGGTAAGGGCGGCAACGACACCTGGCAAATGAGCGGCTCCGCCAGCACCGGCAATGATAACCTTTGTTCCTTTTGCTTCAGCCTCTTTGACCAATCTTTCGACCCTATCAGGAGTCCTATGAGCAGAGGCTACGGTCATGTAATATGGGACGCCAAACTTTTCTAAGACTTCAGCAGCCTTTTTCATTATCGGAAGGTCAGAATCACTTCCCATTAAGATTAAAACCATGTTTGTCCCCCAACTGAATTTTTGCTATATATAACATGAAATAAAGGACTTTAAAAGGACAGGTCAGGCTTTAAATCTATTGCAAAGTTTTCACTTTTAAATATAATGCAATAAATTGCAACAATTTCTTAGCTAAGGAGGGGGGGTATGGGTAGGCGCCAAATTTTAGCCATGTTTGCGATGGGGTTGATTTTATGCATCATCAGTCTTGCCTTTGGTGGGGAGGCTCAGATCCCAACCAATTCATCCTTGCCCTGGTGGGCTTGGCCGTTGATTTTGTTTGGATTTACTTTTGTCTTAGGGATCGTGGCTGTTCTTGGGGGAGTAGGTGGTGGAGTATTGTATGTACCTATCGTTGGAGGTTTTTTTCCATTTAATCTGGATTTTGTCAGAGGTGCTGGCTTGTTTACGGCATTAACTGGTGCTCTCTCAGCTGGTCCTGGTCTTCTAAGACGAGGTCTTGCTGACCTAAGGCTTGCTATCCCGCTATCAGTCGTAACTTCAGTAGGTGCTATCGTAGGGGCGATGATCGGGTTAGCCCTGCCCAAAAATTTAGTTAACACTTTGCTCGGTGTAACCATTCTTGGTATCATGATCATCATGCTTCGTGCTAAAAAAAGTGAGTTCCCTGAGGTTAAAGGACCAGACCCTATAGCTAAAGCTTTAGGTATAGGTGGGATTTATGTTGAACCAAGCTTAGGGAAGGAAATACACTGGACAGTTCATCGCACTCCTATAGCCCTTGTTTTGTTTGCCATAATCGGTATTTTGGGAGGAATGTTTGGTTTGGGTGCCGGATGGGCAAATGTCCCGGTTTTAAACCTTTTAATGGGAGTACCTTTAAAAGTTGCTGTTTCTACAAGCGTTTTTCTTCTATCTATTACTACCTCAGCAGCTTTTATCTATTTAAACAGTGGAGCTATAAGTCCTATGATCGTTATCCCTTCCATCATAGGGATAATGCTTGGCGCAGTAGTTGGCGTAAAGATCCTTGAAGTTGCAAGACCAAAGGTCATTAGAATTATGGTCTTAGGATTACTATTTCTATCGGGACTTCGTGCCCTGTTGAAAGGGCTTGGCATTTGGAATTAAAAATCATAAGGAGGTTATAGCCATGGCTGGATTAAAACCTACTGAAGAACAATTAGCCTATGCTTCTTTATTAGACCTTGGGAGAAAAATCGGTTTTATCGGCTTAGTTATAACTTTTATTATCTACCTTTTTCAACTTCTTCCTTCTTACATTCCACCAAACGAGCTTCTTTCTTACTTAAAATTAAACCTTCATGATTATCTTGAAAAAACCGGTATACAACAGGGTTGGTTTTGGATTACCATGCTAAGGTATGGTGACTTTTTAACCTTTTTACCCATATGTTTCTTAGCCTTTGTAACCATCTTTTGCTTTCTTAGAATAATTCCCATTTTCCTTAAAAAAGGGGATAAGGTATATGCCTTCCTCTCCCTTCTTCAGGCTTTAATCCTCCTTTTAGCAGCTTCCGGATTCCTTAAAGTCGGACATTAAACTCGAGAATTATAAAACAACCCCTTGGGCTAAGGTCTAAGCTCAAGGGGGTATTCTTAACCGAAACTTTGGCAAAACCAAAAATTTTTTATAAACTACAAAAATTCTCTCTGAGGCTAGTCAAAAAAAAATGTCCCCCTACTTTGTCCTGCCGAGCGATAGCGAGGCATCCCTTACTCATCTTATCATTTCGATCGTAGTGGGAAATTTCCTCTTTGACAATTGGAGACCCCTCGGCTTGCGCCTTGGGGAGACGCCGGGGACTTATACAAAAACATTTTTAATACAGCCCCAAAATTCCCTCTTGACAAAAGACAAAAGGGTTATTATTAAGAGTAGAAAAATAAAAGTTTTGAAAGGAGGTGCCTATGAACAAGGCGGAGTTAGTGAAGCGGATGGCTGAGATCGCTGGAACCACCAAGGTAAACGCTGAGAAGCTTCTTGATGCCTTCATGCAGGCTGTAGAGGAAGCCTTAGCCAAGGGAGACAAGGTTGTCCTTGTGGGCTTCGGAAGCTTCCAGGTGGTGACAAGAGCTGAGAGAGAGGGTAGGAACCCCAAGACAGGTCAACCTTTAAAGATACCCGCAAAAAAGGTTCCTAAATTCGTTCCCGGGAAGAAGCTAGAAGAAGCAGCAGCTAAAGCAAAATAGTTTAGGTAGGAGATAAGACAACTGGGCGCGGGCTTGCGCCCCGTTAATCTTATTTACAAAGGCTTATATCTTAAGCTTTCTTCTCTATCCCCCCTTTTAATCTTTACGGTTAAAATTTCATCATCTTCAAGAAAAGTCAGGTTCAATTTAAGGTCGCTTACCTTTTGAACTCTTTTGTTGTTAATCTCCAGAATAACATCCTCACGCTTTAGCCCTATTTTTTCAGCCAAAGAACCAGGCTTTACCTCCTTTATCAGAAGACCCTCTTTCACTTCTTCCAATACCACACCTAGCTGCGGTGTCCTTTTAATTTTCACCTCAGGCGGCTGAAAAACATAATCTGCAATCTCAGGTGAAAAGAAAGGCACATCCCCTAAGATTATACTAAGAATGGGTTGCTTAACTCTCTTTTTCAAGGCAAAGTATAGCCCCCAGCGGTTTAGGATATGTCCTTTGCCAACGAGGACGATAGCCTTGTAATCTGGATTTTTAGAAAGGAATTCAGCTAAGGTTTCGGCCATGGCTTCATCCCTTAGGACCTGTGCCTGATAGAAGCGCTCGAAAGTGCTTTCGTTTCCCGAAAACTTATGCTGAGAATAAACCGCTTCAAGATACCTTCTATAACCAAGAGAAAGCTGGAAATCTGTTTCTGGAAGCTCCTTTGTTTCCTTTTCAGTTAAGGATTGAAGCCCAAGCTTATGGACTTTGCTTACAAGTTCCCTTGGTAGGTCGAGGGCAAGCATCTTGACTTTGTTTTCCCTTGCCCAAAGAAATATAGCTCTATAAAGCCTCCAATCGTAACCCCAGCGTTCAAAGTATTCTATTGACTTTAAAAATGACTCCTCAGAAATTTTCTCGTTTATAAAATCATCAAGCTCCCGCTGGAATGGTCTCTGCACCATTTCTACCCCGATGACAAGCTTCGGAAACTGTTGATAAAGCCTTTTTATCAAATCTAATTGAAATTTATGGTGAGCAGGGTCCTCATGCTCCTCCCCAATAAGTATAATCCGTGAAGAGAACAGATGGGGAATTGCTTCATCAAGAGACATTAGAAACTGAGGTTTTAGTCCATAAGCTGTATCGCTCTTTAAAGTTATACCTGTCGTAGGAACTGACTTTTTAAGACTACCTATTTTCCCTTTAGTGATATGAACTTCCTCAGCTGTCTTCCAGTTCGAATAGAACTCTAAAGCCTTGGTTAGCTCAGAAACTGTTTCAGTCTTCGCAAAGGCTATCGTATGTAATGGATAGTTTGGATGGGGAAGGAACTTTATATAGAAGCCCTTTTGAGGAAGGTCAATAAAATAATTAGGTGGTGCTTGATGAAGGAAGAGCAAGCTTTCCTTGGTTGAAAATAGGTCTAATTTGTCTTCGCCATAAAGTAATTTCACGTTTGGGTTTCTATCCCTCAAAAAGTTAAGCAGTGGCTGATAAAGGGGAAGAAGCCGTCTGTCTGGAAGAACTACGGTTAGCGGCTTTAGGATTAAAGTTTCCATGTTCCTTGGGACCTCTTCAAGGGAAAGCATTCGATAGAGCTTATAATTAGGGTCAAGGTAGAGGGTTGCAGCATCCCTTGGTAGGTCAAGGGTAAGTCTTTCCTCTTTGCTTAAAACCTTTACACGGCTCAACACGCCTTGAGAGGAAGAAGCTTTAACCTCAAGCTCATAAGGGGAGCTGAAGTTGTTTGTAATGAGGTAAAGCTCCATCTGTTGACCAGAGGTTCGAGAGGGTGGGGTCTCGGGATGACCGGGTTGGAGCTCAGTTTGACTAAGCTGAGAAAAATTTTTATAGATGCTTATTTGAGCTTTAATTTCCTTAGGGGGTAAAACCTTGATTTCACCTTGGGGAAAGTTTTCTTCTAAGCGATAGTTTTTAACAAAATCTCCTGTCGAGATCTTTTGGCTCAAAAACTCCATGGCTGAAGCCTTAAAACCTGACTCACCAACCCTTTGGGCAAACTCAAAAACCCTGTAGAAAGAATAGGCTCGTTCATCCTGAGAAAGTAAAAGCCTTCTCCTAAACTCAATGGGATTCGAGGTCAATTCATGCTCACCAAGATAGATGGCTAATCCCTTGATTAGGGTTTGAGAAGAAAGTTGGCGCCCATAAGATAGCTCATGTTCTAACACCAAGGTTACTATCTCTTGGGGGCTGTATTCTCTGTTTACAGTTAACAGAATAAGCCCTGGTAGGATTTGCTCTTCAAGCCCGTAGGTTAGGTATATGTTCGGGAAGCTAAAGCTCATATAAGCTATTCTATCAAAAAGCTTGTTTAGCTCATTCTTTAAGTTGATGAGGGACTTTCTATGCTTTTCGGTTGTTAAAATATTAAGGTTTAAGCTTCCTGCGCTAATTTGCTCTCTATCGAAGGGACCTATGATAAGGGGTGGAAGAATATTAACGGGAGTTTTGTTGATAAACTTTAAAAGGATAAAACCATCCTCTATGCTTTCCATGAAATAATCAGAGGAGATGAAGGCTTTAATTTCTGACACCCTTCTCTGTGAGGATTTAATCAGTCGCCCCGAGCTTCGCAAGGACTCTTCGTAGGAAGGAATTGACATCTTCAATTCAAAAATAAAAGGAGAGTTAGTCAGATAAGGGAAAGGAGATGGTATGTATTCTCCTTCGAGCAAGGCTCGAAGGGTAAACGCCCTTTCAAAGCTAAGCTCAAGGGAACTCTCAGCTGAAGAGGGGAAAAAAGTTAAAAGATACTCCTTTGCCCCTTCTTCCATTTGATGCAGGGCATTTTTTGCAGAGATACCTGTAATCCTTGCCTTCGAAAGATTAATAATGTAAAGCTTTTTCTCAAAAAACTTGAAGGTTGCCTTCCCAACGATAACTCGCTTATCTAAGTCTAAGCTAACTTCGTAGAATATTTGAGGAGGCTGAGCTGCATATACCTTAGCCACCCCGAGCGTAAGCGAGGGGTCTCCCATGAGCTCCCTTGGCGCTTGCGCGCCTCGACATGACCAAAAAAAGCCGAGCGGAAGCGAGAGGTCTACGAAATTAAATAGTATAATAAAAATTACGAATAAAAGGGTTTTGAAAATTGGCAAAAAGCTTTTATAATGCACTAAGAAAATTTAACCCTCAATTGGCAAGTTGACAAGATATGGGAAAGGGAGAGATGCTTCGCTTACGCTCGGCATGACAGGGGGAGACGGCATGACAAAATGGAGGACCGGCATGACAAAATGGGGCTCGGCATGACAGGGTGGGAGCTATGGGAAAGGTGCGAGTTTTAGTGTTTTGGGGCTACGGTATAAACTGTGAAGTTGAGACAGCTTATGCCTTTAAACTCTGCGGAGCAACCCCAGAAATAGTCCATCTATCTGAAGTATTCTCGGGCGAGGTAAAGATCACAGATTACCATATTCTTGCCTTTCCTGGGGGTTTTCTTGATGGAGACCACCTCGGTGCTGCTCAAGCCTGCGCTCACCGCTTTAAAACGCTAAGGGTCAAGGGTGAATATCCTTTGTGGGACGACCTAATGAAGTTTTTAGACCAAGGGGGGCTTATCATCGGAATTTGCAACGGCTTTCAACTTCTTGTTAAGATGGGGCTCCTACCAGGTGGAGAATACCTCGGAAAACGGGTTGCTACCTTAACCTACAACGATTCTGGAAGGTTTGAGGATAGATGGGTCCATCTTAAGGTAGAAAAAAATACTCCTTGCATTTTTTTGAAAGGACTTGACGAGCTCTACTTACCTGTAAGACACGGAGAGGGCAAATTTTTAACCGAAAATGATGAAATTTTGAAAAAGCTTGAAGAAAGAGGACAATTAGCCTTAAGATACATTCACCCTGAAACCAAGGAGCCAACCCTTGAGTATCCCTACAACCCTAATGGGTCGCCTCTTGGGGTTGCCGGCCTTTGCGACGAGACTGGGAGGGTCTTTGGACTTATGCCCCATCCTGAAGCCTTCAATCACTTTACAAACCATCCAAGATGGACAGCCCTTAAGACAAAGATAGCTCAAGGGCTCTTAATCTTTCAGAATGCAGTCGACTGGTCAAGAAGCAACCTCCTATAAAATCTTAGCTCAAAGAATAAAGACCCTTTTAGCCCTCCTTAGGTCCCCTATTGGGCTAACCTTACTTACGCTAATTCTTCTCTCCTTTGGCTTGATCTTTTGGTTTTCTCCACAGGCTTTAAACTATCTTCAGCACAAATTCAACCAAAGGTTTGTCTTTTTCTCCCTTTCTGAACCCTTTCTTGCTATGCTAAAGTTTAGCGTTGTTTGTTTGGTCATCCTTTTTTTTCCCTTAGTTTGGCTCGGTGTAATCTCTACCTTAGATGCACTCCTTTCTCTACCAAAGAGGCTTTTTTTGCTTTTTTTTATCTTTGGAGTAATCCTTTTTTACATAGGCGTTCTTTTTGCTTATTTTGTCATTCTACCCTATGGGGTTCAGTTTTTGCTCTCCTTTCAAACGGAAGAAATAAAGCCTGCGATTAGCCTTGAACATTTTGCCAATTTCTTTGGCTTTTTTCTTCTTCTCTTTGGCGCAATCTTTGAGCTACCTTTGATGATGATCTTTCTAACTATGATAAAGGTCTTAAACCCTCAAAAATTGAGTAAATATCGAAAAGAAATCTTCTTTTTTATAGTCGTTTTTTCCGCGGTGATCACTCCTACTCCAGATGCCATAAACATGAGCCTCTTAGCTATACCGCTTTATCTTCTTTTTGAAGCTGGGCTTTTCTTATCTAAAAGGCTTGCATGAAATTGATAAAAATGGACCTATTCTTTAGCCGGGGAGCCGGTCATGGCTTCAACAAGAGCGGCTGCCTTATCTGGAGGCATGGCGGCTAAAATGTTAGCCACCTGGGAGCTTTTTAGCTGGCTCAAGATCTTGACTGCCGTTTCTCGGTCCATGTTTATTAACATTTGAGCCGCCTTAGATGGTCTCATCTCTGAATAGCTTTTGACTAAAAGCTTAAAACGCTCATCCTGGATGCCTTTTAGTTCCTGAAGCTTAGCCTCAGCGTTATTGATTAGCTCTTTAAGGGCTGCCATCTGTTCCTGAACTCTTTTTTCCAAAAGCAAAAGCTCCTCTTTTTTGGCTAAAAGGTCTCTTTTTTCAGCTTCAAGAGCTTCCTTTTCTTGCAAAAAAGAAGTCCTAAGCTCCTCAAGACAGTTTGAGTCAGTCGTAGTTGCATTCTGGGGGATAGAACTTCCAGACATCTCTGCCCCAGCATAAAAGGCTAACAAGAGGGCTTTAAGGAAAAAAAGACCAAGTATAAGTAGAAAAATCTTTTCTATTCTCTTCATCTTTTGTTCTCTTGCCCCTGTATTAATAGTGCCAATTCATCAAGCTCCCGATACAATCTTTTTAATTCCTCCTCAGACTGTTTCCACATTTCCTTTTCTTTCAACCTCTCAAAAAGTCTCCGCTCTTTATGCCTTTCTAAAAGCTCTTCCTCGATTTTTGCTAATTCCTCGTATCCATCTTTTAATTTTTTTTCGGCAATTTTTTCCCATTCTAAAAGACTGTCCCTAAGCCTGATTAAATCCTGAAGCTCAACCGCTTTAAAAAAACGGCTCTTGGTAAAAACCTGAGATACCTTCTTTCTTTCCTCTACAAGTTCTTCGTACTCTTTTTTTAAGGTTTTTAAAAGCTCCAAGGCTTGGTTTCTTCGCAGGATCTCCCTTTCTTCTTGAAGTCTTTTTATCCGACTAAGAAGGTCTAAAAGTCTAATTTGCATTGGTAAAAATCCTTCTTAGAAGTTCCATAGAGGTTTGTAAGTCATACGCCTCATCTATTCTCTGTCTTAAAAAGGCTTGTAGGTCCTTAATCAAGGCTAAAGCTAAGTCTATATCAGGGTTTGACCCTTTCACATAGGCTCCGATGTTTATGAGGTCTTCAGCCCGACGGTAGGTGGCTAAAATATGAAGAGCTTTAAAGTATAAATCAAGATGATCCCTTGGCACAATGTCCTTCATTACTCGGGATACACTTGCCAGGACATCGATGGCTGGATAATGCCCCTGATGGGCTAAATCCCTTGAGAGAACGATGTGGCCGTCAACAATGCTTCTTACCGCATCAGCAATGGGGTCGTTCATGTCGTCCCCTTCTACAAGGACGGTATAGATACCAGTAATACTTCCTGAGTTTAGCTTTGGTCCAGCCCTCTCAAGGAGCTTAGGTAGCAAAGCAAACACCGAAGGAGTATAACCTCTTGCCGTGGGTGGCTCCCCGCTTGCAAGCCCTATCTCCCGCTGAGCCATACAAAATCGCGTTAGGGAATCCATGAGCAGAAGGACATCTAAACCCTTGTCCCGGAAATACTCTGCAAATGAGGCTGCGTAGAAGGCTGCTCTTACGCGAAGGGATGGGGGCTCATCTGAGGTAGCAACGACTACAACCGACCTCTTCAAACCCTCTTCCCCAAGGTCGCGCTCCAAAAACTCCCTTACTTCTCTACCCCTTTCCCCAATCAAGGCTATAATGTTAACATCTGCTTTCGTGTAGCGAGCGATCATTCCAAGGAGAGTGCTTTTCCCAACTCCTGAGCCAGCCATGATGGCTACCCTTTGCCCCTTACCAATGGTTAATAAGGCGTTTATAGCTTTAATTCCTACATCAAGAACTTTCTCGATCCTTGCCCGTTCAAGCGGGCGAAGGGGTTCACCATGTAAGGGATAGTATAAGTTTGGTAAGGGAGCTGGTTTATCGTCAAGGGGTTGTCCAAGGGCTGAAACTACCCTACCTAAAAATTCCTCCCCAACCGGAACCCCGCTTTGTCCTAAGGGGTATACCCTTGCCCCGGCAGAAATACCTCTCAACTCCCCAAGAGGAGTTAGAATTAGTCTTTCATCCTTAAACCCTACTACCTCTGCTAAGACCTTGGCATCCCTTACGCGAACCTCGCAGAGGTCTCCTATCTTTAAGTAAGGGCCAGTTGATTCCATCGTTAACCCAAGGACCTTGGTAATGAAGCCGTAGACCTCAAAAGGGATGAGCTTTTGCACTTTATTATAGATAGGAGCTAATTCTTTAATTTTCATCTTTAAGCTTGGCTATAACCTGCCTAATTCTTGTTTCAAGAGTAGCATCGATTATGCCCGTTGCTGAGCTGAGAATAATTCCTCCAGGGCTTAAGCTTGGGTCTTCCTCAAACTCAAGATGATAGGTTGGTGGCAGTTCATCAAGATGTTCCTTGATCAAATTAAGGTCCACAGGGTTTATTCTTACCTTTACCTTCAACCCCTCAGCAACAAACTTAAGGCACTCTCTGATTAGATTAAGAAGCGCCTCCTCATCAACCTTTGGCTTAGTAAAAAGAACCCTTTCTGCTATCAAGCAAGCCAATTTCAAGATTTCTTTATCAAGATTTAAAACCAGGGCTTGAGCCTCTTTGTCAAGCTTATCTATCAGGTTTTTTAGCCTTGCACCCTCAGCCTCTAATAGATTTTTAAGACGAGCTCTCTCTTCTTCAAGCTCAGACTGAGCCTTAGCTTTTCCCTCCTCATAGCCTTTCTCTTTACCTTCGGAAAAGCCCTCTCGAAAGCCTTCTTCAAAACCAAGCTTTTTCCCCTCTTCATACCCCTTGGAAAATCCCTCTTGATAAGCGCTCCTCTTTATCCTTTCGACCTCCTCTTGAGTAAAAATTAACTCATCTTTTTTTTCTTCGGCTTCCTGTTGAGGCTCATTTAGCGCTATACCTATACTTTTCTGAGTTTGAATGTTTAGCTCTTCAAGATTGTAGGAAAGGTATTGGGCTTGCACTTTTTTAAGAATCTTCTTAGACAAACTCTTCCTCTCCACGGGTTAGGACTATTTTTCCTTCCTGTTCAAGCTTCTTTGCCACACGGATGATATTCATCTGAGCCTTTTCAACTTCAGCTATCCTTACAGGTCCCATCATCTCAAGCTCTTCCTTAATTAGGTCTGCTGCGCGTTTGCTCATATTCCTGAAAAATTTCTCCCTAAGTTCAGGAGGAGCACCTTTCAAAGCAAGCTTTAGGTCGTCTGTAGAAATCTCACGCAAGATAGTCTGGATAGCAAAGTCGTCCACCTTGAGAAAGTCTTCAAAGGTGAAGAGATATTTTCTAATTTCCTCAGCAAGGGCGGCATTTTCATCCTCGATCTCGGTAAGGAGTTCATCCTCAAGCTCACGCCCTGCATGGGAAAGGATCTCAGCTGCCTTCTCTGGACCACCCATCTTTTTACCAAGGGCACCACCTACTGATTTTAGCTCCTCTTCTAAGGCATCGCTTATCTCTTTAACAATTTCAGGGTCTACCTTGTCAAGAAGGGCAATCCTAAGTAAAACCTCAGACCTTATCTTTTCAGGCAATAGCTGTAAAACCTGCCCGCTTAACTCGGGTTCCAAATGGACAAGTATTATGGCGATGGTTTGCGGGTGTTCGCTTGCCAGGAAATTAGCTATGGTCTTTGGGTCAAGCTTTTTAAGCTTTTTAAAGGTATCCGGACCAACCTCCTTTTTAATCTCTTCATAAAGTTGCTTCCCCTTCTCTCCATAAGCCTCTATAAGAGATTTTTTCAAAAATTCATCGGGAGAAAGATTAATGTTAGAAAGAAGGTCTTTAGCTTCAATGTTTGCCTCTTCAAGAACCCTCTTTGCCACCTCAGCGGGTATAAAGTCTATCTTTGCCATCTCGACACCGATCCTTTTTATATCCTCCTCATCCAAATACTTATAAACTTCAGAAGCAAAGTCATCACCCATAAGCATAAGGAAAATGGCTGCCTTTTGAGGACCTGTTAACTTTTCTGGGTCAAGCTTTGCCATGGCTTATTTTGCCTCAGCCAAAGCTTTCTTTCTCTCTTCTAAGGACTCTTCAAGGAGCCACTTTTTGACAAGAGCTGCTGCCCTCTCAGGCTGGCTTCTTATTATACCAAGAGCAATCTCTTTAGGCATTAGTTCCTCTTCCTCGGGTGGTAAGACCTCTTCAGCTGGCACCTCGGCAATAGCTGGACCCTCTGCAGGGACTGGCGCTGGTTTTAGACCTTTAAGGATTGGTCGCAAAACCAAGAAGTAAATAAGCACAATTCCCACAAGAATACCAATAGGCAGAGCAAACTTTGCTAAGTAATCCACAAGTCCTGGCTTTACCACTTCGGGCTTTGGAAATTCTTTAGCCTCAACCTTGACCTCATCTCCCCTGTCGGCATTATAACCTATTGCTCCTTTTACTAAGTTTTCGACCCATTCAAGCTTAGCGGTAGCATTATCCTTTAGTGCTGACTTATCAACTACTACCGCTACACTTATTTTTTTAATCATACCTGGGGTAATTTCAAGCGTCCTCACCTTTTTGCTTATTTCATAGTTCCGAACAACTCTTTTTCTAGTATAAGTTTCTCCAGCCTGAGGAGCTGTTTCGGTTGCCTCAAACTTTTCTGTTAGCGCCCCTTTTACACCAGGGACACCACCTTCTGCCTGGGTCCTCGTCTGCTTAGTTTCTTCCTCAGCATCCTCAGAACGGACAGCGCTACCCTCTGGGTCGTAGGTTTCTTCTTGAATGCTTTCTTTGTCAAAGGATATATCAACAGAAACTTGTGCTTGAGCCTTGCCATATCCAAGCGCTGAGTTCAAAAGCTCTTCCACCTTGTTTTTTAGGTCAGCCTCAAGTTTTCTCTTGTAGGCAAGTTGGGAGAGGCTCATCTGTTGCTCATCCTCAGGAAGAGTAAAATGTTTTCCAGAGCTTGCATCAACTAATGTTATGTTCTGTGGATCAAGCCCAGGAACCGCCCCACTAACCAAATTAATAATGCCCTTTATCTGTTCCTTTGTAAGGGTTTGTCCTGGCTTTAGTTCGATGAGGACGCTTGCCTTGGCAGGCTTTTCTTCCTCAACGAACAGGCTCTCCTTAGGCATAGCAAGATGAACCCTAACGCTTTTTACCCCCTTTATGCCCATGATGGTTCGCGCAAGCTCACCCTCAAGTGCCCTCTGATAGGTGACCTTTTCCTGAAATTCCGTCATCGCCATCTTATCCCGGTCAAAGAGCTCAAACCCAGGGGAAGTTGCACCAAGAAGCCCCTTGCTTGCTACCTCCATCCTAAGCTCCGGAACCTTCTCTTCCGGCACATATATAGCCCCATCGGGTGTTACCTTGTAGGGGACCTTCTTTTCCTTGAGATACTGAAGGACCTGCCCAGTTGTCGGCTCATCAAGACCTCTATACAAAAGCCCCCAAGAAGGCTTGGTAAAAAGCCAAACCCCAAGGATGATAAAAAGGGTCAAACCAAGGGCAGAACCAACGAGCAAAACCTTCTGTTTTCTTGACAGTTTCTCCCAAGATGCTTTTATTTGGCTAAGGATCTCCCGTGGATTTAAGGGCGGCATGGTCACCTTACCTCACTTAAATCTGCATTCTCATTATCTCTTGATAGGCTTCAAGAGCTTTATTCCTAAGCCTTAGAAGGAGCTTCATGCTAACATCAGCCTGAGAAACCTTCATGGAAAGTTCAACTGGGTCAACTTCCTTTCCTGAAAGGAGGTCAAGGATAGCCCTTTCCGCTTCCTTTTCCTTAGCATCAACCTCCTTCACCTTGTCTAAAAGCACTTCAAAAAAACCCTTAGGCTTTGCCTTGTTTCCCTCAAGGGCTTGATAAGTAGACAATCCCAAAGGATTAACCTTCATGGCTTAACCCTCCAGCTTATTTTAGTAGGTCAAGGGTCTTCAAGAACATGCTTTTTGAGGTTGTAAGCACATTCAGGTTTGCTTCATAAGCCCTTCCTGCTGAAAGAAGCTCCACCATCTCGGTTATGACATCCACATTCGGATATTTAACAATGCCCCTTGCGTCGGCATCAGGATGCCCTGGGTCGTAAACTTCCCTGAAAGGCGAAGGGTCATCCTTTATGGCGTAGACCTCTACCTTGCGAAGGGGGCTTCCTGGAGCCAAAGGAACGGCACGAAGCACTACATTCTTTGCTCGGTAGGGACCTCCTTCTAAGGTCCTTGTCACATGGGCGTTCGCTATGTTTGCCGCTGAAACATTAAGCCTTGTCCTCTGAGCTATAAGCCCTGTCCTTGCTATTCTCCCTGCTGCTAAGATGTCCATCCTTACTTACCTCCCTCGGAGATTATCTCCTTTAGTCTTTCAAGCTCTTTCACTAAAGCCTGCACCGTAGCCTCATAGAGGAGTTGGTTTTCAACCATAGCGGTCATCTCCTCTTCAACAGACACATTGTTTGGCGTGCCAAGGTCCTTCGGCTGATAGGTTGAAAGTAGTTCCCTAAGGTCCCTTGTTCTAAAAGGTCGATGTTTGGGATGGGTGGTAGTAAGCATCTTCTCCTGGGTAAGGTAGGATTGCATCACCTTTTCAAAAGGAATGTCTTGTCTGCGATAGCCTGGAGTGTCAACGTTTGCGATGTTGCTGGCAATCAGATTGTGTTTTAGACTCCTTAACTTTAAGGCTATCTGCCCAAGGTTAAAAACCTTCTGCAAGCTACCCCACATCGCCAAACTCCCCCCTCTTTATTAAACCAAGCTCTTCGTATTGCTTAAGCTTATTCCTTATCGTCCGAACCGTTATCCCAAGAAGCTCTGCTGCCTTAGCCTTATTCCCTCCCGTTAATTTAAGAGCCCTCAAAATTGCCTCCCTCTCAAGCTCATCAAGAGGCTTGACCTCCCAATCTTTATTTTCAAAAATCATGCCAGTATCTTTAGAAGGTCCTTCTGCTTGGGGGGATTCATCGCTTCGCTCGAGATGACTATTAAAAGAATGGGGATGACTAATAAAAGGATGGGAAGGACTATTAAAGGGATGGGGATGACTTTTAGAAGGCTCGGGTTGCCCCTTTGCGGGCTCGAAATGAGGCATAGAAATTGGCTCAAAGGAATAATCAAAAGAAAAGGGGTCAACAAGGTGTGGAAGGTCGATGAGCTCCCCCTCGCAGGTTAAAACTCCCCTCTCGATCATGTTCTTTAGCTCCCTTACATTGCCAGGAAAAGAATAGGTCATAAGAAACTTCCAGGCTCTATCTGTCAAACCTTTAACATCCTTCCTATACATACGGGAAAACTTTTCCATAAAATGCTCTGTCAAAAGCTTGACATCACCTCTTCTCTCCCTGAGGGGCGGGATCTTCACCGTAATAACATTGATGCGAAAGTATAGGTCCTGTCGGAACTTTCCCTCGGCTACCGCCTTCTCAATATCTCTGTTTGTCGTTGAGATAAGGCGAAAGTCAACTTTTATCGGATAGTAGCCTCCAAGCCGGTCAACCTCCTTTTCCTGAATAACTCTCAGAAGCTTACTCTGGAATTGAGGCGTTGTTTCCGTTATCTCATCAAGAAGTAGGGTCCCCCCATGGGCTAGCTCAATCTTTCCCTTTTTGCGAAAGGTTGCCCCTGAAAAGGCTCCCTTTTCATAACCAAAAAGCTCAGACTCAAGAAGAGTCTCAGGCAAGGCAGCGCAGTTTATCGCTACAAAGGGACCAAACCTCCTTTCGCTTTTTGCATGAACAAACCTTGCCAAAAGTTCCTTACCCGTGCCAGATTCCCCTACAAGAAGAATTGGAACATCAGTCTTTGCAACCTCTTCGAGCCTTTTGATGATAGCAACAAGCCTTGGGTCCTGTGTTAAAAAACCCTCCTCTTCAAGGATTAGCCTTTTGTCCTCAAGGGCAAGAAGGATTGTGCGCTCGATCACTTCAAAGGGTGAAGAAAGAAGCTTTAAGTCGTATGCACCTGCCTTTATCAACTCAACTGCCTTCTCTACCGAGATCTTGTTTGCAAGGAAAACTACGTTTGAAGTTAAACTTTTAAGAAGATTAATTAACTTTGAAAAACTCGAACTCACATTATCGGTTATCTCAATTACAACTACATCCGGTTCATTTTCCTTTACCAAGCCTTCAAGCTCAGATAGGGTTTTAATCTCAACCTCTAACCCTCGCTCTTCTAAGCTATCCCGTAGAAGCTTAAGCTCTAAAGATTCTCCGCAGAAGTAGACCCGTCCTTTCATTCAGTAAACAAGCCCCCGTGCCTTATCGAATAGTTCTTCAATCTTCTTCTGCCTCTGCCCAAGGCTTGCAAGCTCAGAGTTTTGCTGAGAAAGCCTTTGCCAAGCTTTAGCGCTTTCCTTTAAATTCCCTTTTTTCTCATAATATAAGGCAGAGATTAAAAGTATCCCCGGGCTATCAGGGTACTTCTTTAGAGCTTCCGCAAAGACTGCTTCAAAAAGCTTTGGGTCCCTGTTAAAGGATAAGGATAGAAGGAGCACATAATCGCTTTCTTTGGCGTTGAAAGCAGGATGCTTCAAAACATCGTAGGCTAACCCAAGGTTTCCTCTTGCTATAGCCTGCCTGTAGAAATGGTTGATTAGGTCAACCTTTAGGTAAGAGGGAAGGGCTAAAAAACGAACCTTTTCAAAGAGGCTCAAAGCTCCTTTAAGGTCTGAAGCTGAAATTTGATAAGCTTTAAGATAAAGATAGTAGGGATTGTCTGAAACTTCACGTTTATAGCTTCTTTCAAGCTGAGAAAAAAGCTCTTGGAAGAGGGCTGTTTCCCCTTTTTGAAAAGCTATAAAAGAAAGCTTTAAAAGGAGCTCCCCTTTATTATCTTTATTTACGCCAAAAATAAAGGCTTTGGCAAAAGGTCCAAGGCTTCCAAGATAGGCTAAATTTTGAAAGTAAACCTCACCCATTAAATAAAAAGGATCACCGCATCGTGTATCCTTTAAAAGCTCTTCATCCTCAGTAAGCACGGCTTGAGCCGCACCCAATCTTTTCTTCTCTAAAAGGTCTTTGCTTAGGTTAACCATGACTTTGCAAAAGAGCTCCTTTGCCCTTTGAACCCTGTTGCTTTCAGGATACTTAGAGAGGAATTCTTTTATCGAGCTTCTTGCTCTCTCCCAATTTTTTAGGTCATAGTAGATTTCAAACTCAAGGGCTGAAGCCTCTTCGGCAATGGGCAAGCTTCCATACTTTGATTTTATCTGGGTTATGTAGCCAAGGAGGTCCTCATAGGTCCTCTGAGGCAAAGGTTCCCTTCCCCTTGCTCTTTCATAGGCAAGCTGATAGAGACGAAACTTAGATAAAAAGGAAGCCCTGCTTAAATCCCATTCACTTATAACAAGTTGATAGTAGCTCTTGGCAAGAGCCCTATCTCCTTTTGCCAAGTAAGCTTCCGCAAGCTTAAAGAAGAATTCTCCGCCTTGAGCATTGTCTCCTGTTAAGGCAAAATACCTATAGGCAGTTTTTTCCGCCTGATCAAGCTTTCCCTTCTTAAGTAGATAGTTAAACTGAGCATAAAGCACCTGAGATATTAATTTCTTGACCTTTTCAATCTCACCTTCAAACACTTTTCCTTCATACAGAAATTCAAGAAGAGGTATTTCTGTAGCTAAGACCTCACCACAAAATCCTCTCTCTAATTCTTCCCTAAGATTTTTTGCTTCCTTAGTTCTTTCAAGTAGATAAAGTGAAGAAAGGACGATGAAGTTTGCCCTGCAGGCATCTACCGTTTCTCTTCTAAGGCTTGCCACCCTTTTTGCCCAGTCTACCGCCCGATGAGCCTCTCCAGCAAGCCACAAGCCCTCAGCAAGGATCAGCATCTCCTCAGGCTTTAGCTCCGCAAGTTTCGACAATTTTTTTTCAAGAATGACAATCCTATCATAATCCTTTCCTTTGTAAGCATCGATAATTTCCTGAATGAGTGTTTCTTGGGGGACTGTTGGTCTCGTTTCTTCAATTCCTCGTAGCTTTTCCTTAAGAAGTTTTCTTATGTCTTCCCTTTGAGCTAAAGAGTTTACCCAACTAATGGTCAAAATGAAAACAAGGATGGCGAGAATTTTTGCTCTAAACATAGGCAGAAGATAATTTGCAAAATTTATGCCGATTTTGTATCAAGGAGCCCGTAGCGTTTCAACTTTTCGATAAAGGTTGTGCGGTTTAATCCAAGGAGCTTTGCGGCCTTGCTCTTTACTCCTTTGGAAAGTTCAAGGGCTTTTTTAAGATAAAAGACCTCCATTTCCTTCAGGTATTCGTTTAAATTAAAATCAGAAGTAAGGAGCTTGTCTGGCGATTGATAGTTTGGTGAGAGAAAAACCCTTTCATCTATTACATCCTCTTTTCTTTCCTTAACCTTTGTTAGCTTTTCAACCATAGGATAGGGGAGCTTATCGAGGCTTATTACTTCGTCATCGGTCAAAATAACCATCCTTTCGACCATGTTCTCAAGCTCCCTCACGTTCCCAGGGAAGTTATACTCTAAAAGTCGCTCAATTACATCCTGGGAAAGCTTTTTAATTGGAATTCCCTCCCTTTGGCAAACTTTCTTCAAAAAAAATTCTGCTAACATCGGGATGTCCTCTTTTCTTTCCCTTAAAGGGGGGATAAAGATGGGGATAACATTTAAGCGATAGTAAAGGTCCTCTCTAAAACGCCTTTCTTTAACCAGGGTTTCAAGATTTTGGTTTGTTGCAGCAATTATCCTTGCGTTAACCTTGATAGGTCTTTCCCCGCCAAGGCGCTCAACAACCCGCTCCTGAAGGACTCGCAAGAGCTTTGCCTGAAGTTTAAGCGATAGGTCTCCGATTTCATCAAGGAAGATGGTTCCATCCTTTGCTTGCTCAAACTTCCCGGGCTTTGCCTTTATAGCACCCGTAAAGGCGCCCTTCTCATAACCAAAAAGCTCTGCTTCAAGAAGCTCCTCCGGAATAGCCGCACAGTTTATAGCCACAAAGGGACCTTGCCTTTGGCTAAGATGATGGATATATTTAGCTATCACCTCTTTCCCTGTTCCGGACTCACCGAGGATAAGAACAGTGCTTGAGGTTTGAGCCACCTTCCGAGCAAGATCAAAAACCTCCTTCATCCTCGGATTGTTAGTAGCAATCAAATATTCCATGATAAAAACCTATTATAGGGTCCATTTTGAAAATGTCAAACTTTTGACTTAAGCTCTTTCAAAATAATCCCCCCTACTCCGTCGTGCCAAGCGATAGCGAGGCAAATCCGCCCCACTTTATCCTGCCCGAGCGTAAGCTAGGCATCCCTCGCTTCGTTCGGGACGACGTCCCCAAAGAGTCCCGCCGGTTTACGCCACGCGGTGACAGCTTGGGGACTTCCAAAACATTTTTAAAAATCACCAGCTCCACACCCTTTGCTCTTAGATTAGGTTTTTTTAGTTTAAGAATTAATTAAACTCTATTTTAGTGCTAAAATTTAACCATGCCTCTACTTTTACGAAGCGTTGTCTCGGCAAAGCAGGTTGCTAAAGCTCTACGGAGCCTTGGTATAAGGTTTAGCGAGGTAGATAGGCTATATCAGGCTAACCATTCTACGCTTCTTTTCCTCAAAGATGAAAGCCTCTGCGAGGTCTATCCTGAGCTTATACCCTCTCAAAAGGAGGCAAAGGAAATCATAGCTGTTCATGAATATGTTGAACGCTTTAAAACCCTTCTTGAGTATGAGCTACAGGCGGAAATCCAAGCTCAAGAAGAGGAGATGCGAAGGCTCTCCGGTGAGGAAAGAGAGCTCTTTGGTCGGGCAATCCTCAATCTTCGGGCGGTCAAGGTAGGGACGAAGTTTCATCTTCATTTAGTTCGGTTCTTTCGCGAAAAGCCCATTGAGACGCAGATCTCAACAGGAGACCTTGTGCTCGTTAGCCAAGGAGACCCTTTGCAGAGCAACCTTGTGGGAACAGTGGCAAGGGTGGACGAAAGGTCTATCACCGTTGCCTTTGAAGAAAAGCCCCCTGCTTGGCTTTTCAAAAGAAAGGTTCGCCTTGACCTTTATGTAAACGATATAACCTTCCGCCGAATGACCGAAAATTTAGAGTATCTAAGACACATTCCTCAAGAGAAAAGAAGAATAAGAAATGTGCTTCTCTACCTTGAGAAGCCACGAAAAATAAGAAAGGTAAAGAATGTAAAGATCTTCAACGAAAAGCTCAATGAGGCTCAAAGACAAGCTGTAAGACTTTCTTTAGCCTCTCAAGATTTCTTCTTAGTTCATGGACCTCCAGGCACAGGGAAAACAAGCACCATCGCAGAAGTCATCTTTCAACTCGTGAGAGAAGGTCATAAAGTTTTAGCCACTGCAGACACAAACGTTGCCGTAGATAATCTCCTGCAAAAGCTCTTACCCTATGGACCGGTAAGGGTAGTAAGGATTGGGCATCCAGCAAGGATCCTCGAAGACCTTGAAAGCTACTCCATCTATGCCCAACTTGAAAAGGAGGTTGAAAGGCTCGGCTTAGCTAACTTCTGGGAAAAGATTAAGAAAAAAATCGTAGAAAGAGATCAATTCGAAAAACCTATTCCAAGCTTAAGAAGAGGCTTGACTGACGAGGAGATAATAAGGCTTGCTAAAGAAAAAAGAGGACTGCGAGGGCTTTCTCGGGAATTAATTCAGTCCATGGCAAGATGGATTGAGCTAAACCGCGAAATATCAAGGGCTATATCTACCTACAAGGCAAAGGAAGCAGAGATCATAAAAAATCTCATCGGTTTGGCAGAGGTTGTTCTTTCTACCAATTCTATGGTTGCTTCGGAGTTTTTACAGGGATTTGAGTTTGACGTTGCAGTGATCGATGAGGGTAGCCAACAGATAGAACCCTCAACCCTCATACCCATCCTTCGAGCAAAAAGGTTTATCATAGCAGGGGACCACAAACAACTTCCCCCTGTCATCCAAAGTGAGAAGGCAAAGGAGCTTGAGCAAACCCTTTTTGAAAGATTGATCCGGGATTACCCAAGCCTTTCTGCCATGCTCATTGTTCAGTATCGCATGCATGAGGTTATTATGGGCTTTTCTAACGCTAACTTTTATGAGGGGAAGCTCATCGCCGATAGCTCAGTTGCGAGGCACACCCTCGCTGACCTTGGGGTTTCTCAACCCCAGAGATACGCTGAAATTTTAGACCCAAGCATACCCTTGGTGTTTGTGGATACCTCAAGGGCTGACCCAAAAGAATACCAGCCAAGCGGAACAACCTCCTTTGAAAACCCAATGGAGGCTGAGCTTGCCGTAAGCCTTGCCGAGGAGCTCTTAGAGATGGGCTTAGACGGAAAGGCTATAGGGATCATTACGCCTTACGCCGGACAGTTAAGACTCATCAAGCATCTTCTGCTAAAAAAGGAGCTTAAAGTTGAGGCTAACACCGTTGACGGCTTTCAGGGGAGGGAAAAGGAGGTGATAATCCTTAGCTTTGTTCGGGCAAACCCAAGGGGTGAGATAGGATTTCTCAAGGACTATAGAAGGTTAAACGTTGCCCTAACAAGAGCTAAGCGAAAACTCATCCTCATCGGCTGTGCAAAAACCTTGTCTTACGATAATATGTATGCAAAGCTTATTGACTATGTAAAGGAAAAGGGAAAGTATGTAGAGGTTGAGGCATGAAGGTAGCAATACATGTCACTCATGAAGCACTTTTTAAGATAGGGGGAATTGGAGAGGTCTTAAACGGGCTTACGACAAGCCCATCCTATCAATCATTCTTTGATAAGACCCTGTTCTACGGTCCCCTCTTTGAACCACCGGCTCATCCCTCAACAGCCTTGGGGAAAGACGGGATAGTGCTCTATGAAAGTAGACACAAATATGATACAGGCTCTTTTGGGAAGCTTTTTTCTTCTATCTGCGAAAAATACGGGATCAATCTTGTTTATGGGAAGCGAAAGATTAGCCATCCCTTCCTACCTCAAAGGTCAACAACTGTTGATGTCCTCCTTGTTGATATAACTTATATGCCCGTCGACCTAGTAAACTTTCACAAGTATCTCCTCTGGGAAAAGTATGGGCTAACCTCTGATAGATACGACCACGACTGGGATTATGAGCAATATCTTCGTGTCGGAATACCATATGCAGAGCTTAGCCAAGCCCTTTATCCTCAGGCTAAAACATTCTATCACTTTGCCCACGAATACATGGGCATACCCTCTCTTTTATTTCTTAAAATCTCTTCCCTTTACTCTCAAGAAAGGCATAAGCTTATCTTCTACGCCCATGAGGTAGCACCAGTCCGAAGGATTGTTGAAAGACTTCCCGGACATGACTTAACCTTCTATCCCATCCTTGAAGAGGCTCTTTCTCAAGGAAAAAGCCTTGAAGACATATTTGGCTCTCAGATGGACTGGGGAAGAACGGCTCTTGTTAAGCTTGCCAAACACTTTGATACCATCTTTGCTGTTGGAGACCTTGTAGCCAAGGAATACAAGTTTCTTTGTCCTGAGGTAGAGGAGGAAAAAGTTAAGGTTGTTTACAACGCCATCCCGGTTAACCATGGATTAACCGAAGAAACTTTTAAGGCTAAGGAAAAGATCCTGCAATGCCTTTCCCATAAAGTCTGCAAAAGGGTTGACCTCCTCTTTACTCATGTTTGTCGTCTCGTTAAGAGCAAGGGCATTTGGCGGGACTTTATCTTGCTTACCTATCTTGATTCTCTTCTTGAAAAAAGCAGGCTAAAGGGGGTTTATATACTTCTTGCCACAGAGCTTCCCCAAGGTAGACCGCCTGAAGTCATAGCCAAGATGTTTGAGGAATACGGTTGGCCCTTCGTTCATCGTGTTGGCTACCCTGACCTTGTAGGATACGAAGTTGAAATCTATGAAAGGCTCTCAAAGTTTAACGAAAAATCTCGAGCCCTAAAGGGAATTTTTATCAATCAATTTGGCATCTCTAAGAGGAAATGCGGAAAAGAGTTTGCTGAGGATATCGACACCATTGACCTTAGGCTTGCAAGCGATGCCGAGTTTGGTATGTCCATCTATGAGCCCTTTGGTATAGCCCATATCGAAACCCTGCCTGGCGGGGGATTCCCTGTCCTTTCAACATCCTGCGGCGTATACTACTTTCTTAAAAAGCTCTTCCCCGAAGAGCAGACCTTCTTTGCCGTAGATTTTATCGGCTTTGCCCGGGACCTACCCTCTGAGTTCCTGTTGAGCTTAAAGAATGACCAAAGGGAAGTGCTTGAGCATACAATCTTAGCCAAAATAGCAAAAAGGGTCTTTGAGCTGATACCCAAAACAAAGGAAGAAAAGCTATCTCACTATCAAAGGATAGAACCGGTTTTGAGGAAGCTTGATTGGGATAGCGTAGTTAAAGGGTATTTTCTAAAGGCTCTGCCTTAAAAACTTGAAGCTAAAGAACAATGTAAGGGGAATGGTCCTTTGCCCAGGAGGAAAAAAACCTTTTTTCCAGCTCTGAGCTCAAGGCTTCATATTCAGTCGGACTAATTCTTGCCCCCTTTATTCCACCCTTTAGGTTTATCTCTGAAAGGAAGGGTCCTTCTCCGTCTATGTAGGCAAGGTCAAGATGGGCTTGAGGGAACTTACCCCTTTCCATTACTCTAAAGCAAAAATCAAGCTCCTTTGGCGTTAGCTCATAAGTCTTGCTCTTTCCTCCAAAAAAAAGGTTTTGACGAAAGTTTGCCAGATTTTCTCTAACATAAGCTTCCACATAAAAGTCTCCAAGGATGATTACTCGAATGTCTACCCAATTTGAGAAAAAGGGCTGGATGACAAAGGGAAACTCAAGGACTTGGGTGCCGGCAAAGTTGAAGACCTCCTCAAGGCTTTGAAAAAGATGAACACCAAGCCCACAGTTTGCCCTATCCCTTTTGACGATGACTTTCCCCTCAAGCTGAGTTTTTTGGATATAGTTTAAGAGGTCAATCTTTGCCCGTATTACTTTGGTATGAGGCGGCATAAATTCCCTTAAGACCTCGGCCTGCAAGCACTTTGATTGGCTTAAAAGATGGGATAGAAAACTCGGGTAAGAAAGGATGCCTCTTTCTGTTAGGTCAAGAAATAGGGGGTAATCTTCCTTCTTTAAGGGAAGTCGAGTAAGGATTAGATCACCAGCCTTTAGTTCATGATAATGCTGCCAGAAGCTTGAAAGGGACTTTATAACATAGTAAGGGCGCATCTAAAATTTCTTTCTAAAGAAGGTAAGGTCCGCATGGCATTTTCCGCAGTAAAACTTAGTAGGACCATAAAGCTCAAGCTCCTCTTCGATAGGCTCAAGCCTTCCGTCTTCAGTCTGCAGGTAATGAACATAGAGGGCTACGTTTTCTACAACCTCATAGAATTCATCTTGGTTTTTGCAATAGGGACAAACGACCTTTTCAAAGACCGGAACCTTAAAAGGTTTCCTTACTTTTATTCTATAAGCACTGTTTTTTGCTCTTTCCTCCATCGCCCTCCTACCTACCAAAGTAACCTGTAATTTTTGCCTCAGCAATCACATAAGGTTTTATAACGGAAATTATCTGGTCATAACTTGGTTTATCTGGAAGCTTTACAGTTTTCTGGGAAAGGGCAAAAAGGACAAAAACATAGGGGTGGTCTCCTGTGCCAGGGGGAGGCTGTGGTCCACCATAGCCCACAAAACCAAAGGAGTTTTTAAGCTCTACTGCCCCTTTAGGCATGGCTTTGGTTGAAGCGCCCTCTGGCAGCCCCTTTACCTCAGGGGGAATGTTGATGACTATCCAATGGACCCAGTTTTTGGCTACAGGATGAGGGTCATAACAAAGAAGAACCAGTGATTTGGCTTCGCTCGGCACACCTTCCCAGTTTAACGGTGGAGAAACATTTTGTCCCCCTGCTAAAGGCATAACATACTTTAAAGGAATTCGGTCCCCATCCTTGAAGGCTTGCGAATAAAGCCTCATCTTTTGCCCTCCGTAACTTACCTCTATTATAAATATAACTACTATAATCAAAAATTGTAAAAGGAGTGTAGCTAAAAATTTAAGGTTTTTCCCTTTTTCCCTCATAAACTTTCACCTTTTCTTCTGCTTCTTTATACATTTTAGTGTCCTTAGGCAAAAAGGAAAGGGCTTTTTTGTAGTGGTATAAAGCGGTGCGAAAATCGCCCTTTAGCTCATAGTGTCTTCCAAAATAAAAATGAGATTCTCCCTGTTTATCAAGCCTTGAGCAGAGAAGCCCAAAGTAGTAAAAAAAGATGTAGTCTTGATTAACAAGATTGTCCTCGTAAAGTTCCTGAAAAAGCTTATAGGCTTTTTCTAAAGAACCCGTCTCAGCAAGGCACCTTGCTGTTAGATACTTTACCTTGGTGTTTAAAATTTTAGCAATGGGCAAACTTTCATCTATCTTAAGACCCTGAAGAACGGTTAAAGCTTGAGCATAGTTACCTGAGAGGTAGTAAACCTCCGCCAGGTCTAAAAGGTAATAAGGCTTTTGTGGGAGCTCTTTTAAAGCTCTTAGCATTTCTTCCTCTGCAGATTTAAAAAATCTTGCTCGAGCAAGAACCAAGGCAAAGGTATAACGAAGATAAGGGTCTTCCCTTCCATTAATCTCCGCTTCTCTTAGCTCACTTCTTAGCTTTACTAAAAGGTCGGCAGGGTCTTCGCTTAAGGCTTTAACCCGGGCTTTTATCCTTTTAAAGTAAAACTCATCATGGGAGAAGGCATACTGGTCTTTCATAGGAAGGTTTTTAGTCCTCTCCGCAAGGTTCTTGAGGTAAACATACCTTTCCTGGGAGAGGGGATGGGTAAGGAGATACCGGTAGTTTAGTTCGATGGCAAAGTCTGAAAGCTTTATCATTCTCTCCATGACTCTGACCATAGCTTGAGGGTTAAACCCAGCTTTAGAGATCACCTCAAAACCTATCCGGTCTGCTTCCTCTTCATCCTGTCTGCTGTAGGCAAGGAGCTTTGTCTGGGCAAGAGCAGTGGAGGTTATGCCTGCTATCTCCCCAGCCTTTCCTCCGCCAAAAAGGATAGCCGCTAAGGTTGCGGCCGTGGTTGCTATCTGCATCTTCTTTACCGTCTCGATCCTTTTCGCAACATGCCTTGCTAAATTGTGAGCCATCTCGTGACCCAGGATGCTTGCAAGCTCATCCTCTGTCTCAAGGGGGTCAAATATTCCACTGTTTAAAAAGATGTATCCCCCTGGCACGGAAAAGGCGTTGAAAACCGGATCTTTGATCAAGAAAAATTGAAAGTTAAAGGGACTAAACCCAACACCCCTTTTTTGAAGAAAGTTACCCAAAGAGTTTATGTAGTATAAGACCTCTTGATCCTGAATTAATTCAGTTTGCCGAGAAACTTCTTGTAGGACCTCCTTTCCTATCTTTTCCTCTTCTTCTAAAGAAATTAGAGCCTGAATGGGAACTGGGGAAAAGACAAGACAAAAAAGAAGTAAAAAAAGTAAGAGTTTTTTCATAAGCTTTATGGCGGAGGCGTATGGGAATTGAACCCACCCACCCCCTTTAGGGGTGCACCGGGTTTGAAGCCCGGGAGGGGCACCAGCCCCCTCACGCCTCCTTTTTTAAAACTCTTTAAAAATCAAATTGGGGCTACGCAGGGAACGGGCAGCACCCGGAGAGCCTGGCTACCGTTGCTCCCTTTCGGGCCTGGCGGGGTTCACCAGGGTCCGTCGCACCCGCCCCTACGTAGCCTTAATTATAATTATAAATCAAAGAAGCCTATTTGCTACCCTTTCCCCTTTTTCTACCAATAGCTAAGAGCGATAATCTTCCCTACCTCAGATGCTGGCACATTGACCCCTCGGATCAAAAAGTTCCCATCCTCGAACAAAAGGACAAGCATCGCCCGAAGATGAAGGACCTCAATGCTAAAAAAGTGCTTACTTGGCAAGCTCAAAAGTTCACAAAATAGAGCCCGCAAAAACCCACCATGAGTAAAGACGATGGTTACCCCTTTTGGCTCAAGCCCCTTCACCTTCTCCCAAAATGCCCTTGCCCTCTCCCTTATGTCTCTTATGGATTCGCCGTTTGGAGCTCTAACGCTTTCATCCCTAAATCTTTCCCAGTATAAAGGATCACCCATAATCTCTTCACGACGCCTTCCGGCCCAGCTTCCATAATCTATCTCAACAAGAAGGGGGTCTATGATAAGCTCAATGCCTTTCCTTTCTGCTAAAAGACTTGCCGGAAACAATGCTCGCTCTAAGGGGCTTGCATAAACCCTGACTAATCCATCAAGATTAGAAAGTGTGCTAACCACCTCAATAGATTCTTTTATCCCCTCCTCAGATAGCGGAACATCAAGCCTTCCGTAAAATTTATCCCTCCATTCCTCGGAAATCTTTCCATGTCTAAAAAGTATAAAGGCTTGCATGGGGAAATATTTTAAACGAAACTTGGAAAATTAAAATAAAAAAAGCCTGCAAGGTAGAACCTTGCAGGCTTTGGCGTTTGGAGGGGGGGGTTATGAGGGGCTTTAGTAAGCTATGTCTTTTTCCGAAATCTTATGGGAGAAGGTTTTGTAAGCCCAGATGGTGTAAGCAAGAACTATAGGCACAAAGATCACTGCTACCGCTGTCATGATCTTCAGCGTTAGCTCGCTTGAAGAGCTATTCATGATGGTAAGACTATAGGCTGGGTCGATGGAAGATGGAAGAATGTTGGGGAATAGCCCTGCCACACCCCAAGCTGTGAAGGCAACGATGGTTAAGGCTGACCCAACCCAGGCTTTAAAGTAGGCTTTTTTGTTCAAGAAGGCTGGGACGCTTAAGTAGGCAACAACCGCCAAGGCTGGAAAGACGAAAAGAATAGGTGCCTTGAGGTAGTTATCCCAAATCCTCGTTGCCGCAAAGGAATAGGCCCAGAAGAGAACTACTAAAATTAAGGTTACAACCCAGAGCTTTTTAGCTAAGTTGCCTGCCCTTTCAGAAAGAGGGTCCATTGTCTTAAAAGCAACCCAGATAGCACCATGAGTAGCAAAGCAGAAGACGAAGAGAAGCCCTCCAAGAAGCCCGTAGGGGTTTAGAAGATGAAATAGAGTCTCTTGAAAGATTCCGTTCTGGTCGATGGCTACTCCCTTGAAGATGTTGGCAAAGGCAACCCCAAGAAGGAGGGCAGGAAGAAGGCTACCAAGGAAGAATAGAAAATCCCAGATTGACCTCCAGCTTGGGCTTTCATGCTTATTCCGATATTCAATGGCTACCCCTCTGATGATGAGGCTAAAGAGAAGAAGGAGGAGGGCAGAGTAGAGGGCGCTAAACATCACCGCATAAGCTTTTGGAAAGGCGGCAAAGGTTGCTCCACCAGCAGTGATTAGCCACACCTCGTTCCCATCCCAGAAAGGACCTGTAGCCTGATAGATAGCCCGACGGTCCTTCTCATCTTTACCAAGTATGTAAAGGAGGCTTCCTGCCCCAAGGTCAAACCCGTCAAGCGTAAAGTATACAGCCCAAAGAACTCCCCAGAGAACAAACCAAATTACTTGGAAGATGTTCATCTCCATGGTCTCACCCCCTTTAAGCTAATTTTGTTTCAACTTTAAGAGTGGCCTCAACTGGCTCAGGACCTTTCCTTGCATGATAAGCAATAAGCCAGAAGCAGATAACTCCCAAAATGCCGTAGACGATGATAAAGGCTGGAAGGCTAAGCCCAACCTGAAGGGAAGAAAGAGGAGACACCGCATCCTTTGTCTTCATAAGCCCGTAGACGATCCAGGGCTGTCTTCCAACCTCAGCAACCATCCAGCCAGCTTGAGCGGCAATGTAAGGTAGAGGGATGTTCCAAACAAGCACCTTTAAAAGCTTAGGTGAGGATTCTGGATTATTTCTCTTTAGATAAGCAAGCACAGAGAGAAGTCCGAATAGCAAACCAAGCATTACCATTATCCTGAAGGACCAGAAGGTTAAAGCAACGGGAGGACGCTCTTCCTTTGGCCACTCTTTAAGCCCTTTTACCTCAGCCTCAGGGTCATGGAAGGCTAAAAGTGAGAGGACCTTGGGAACCTTTATGAACTCAACTGAATTTCTTTCGTTTGCCTCATCTGGTATAGCAAATACAGCCCAGCCTGCACCTTTCTCGGTCTCCCAGTGAGATTCCATGGCGGCAAGCTTTGTAGGCTGAGTTGCCGCAACTTCAGCCCCGTGAATGTGCCCCTCTACGATAAGATAAAGGCTAAAGATCACCGTCCAGATGGCAGCAACCCTAAAGCTCTTTTTGAAAAAGGAAAGCTCATTCTTCCTAAGGATATGCCAAGCAGAAACACCAAGGACAAAGAAACCAGACAAAACATAGGCTGAAGGCACAGTGTGAAGAAACTCCCACCAGGCAAAGGAGTTGGTTAAAACTGCGGCAAAGCTATCAAGCTCTGCCCTTCCGTTTCTGATAACATAGCCAACTGGGTGCTGCATCCATCCGTTAGCAAGGAGGATCCAGAGAGCAGAGATGTTTGACCCGATGGCTGTAAGCCAGATGGCAAGAGTATTTACCTTAGGACTGATCCTCCCCCAACCAAACCACCAGACAGCGATAAAGGTAGACTCTAAGAAAAAGGCAAGCGTTGCCTCAATGGCCAGAAGAGAACCAAAGACATCTCCTACATACTCAGAATAAAATCGCCAGTTAGTCCCAAACTGAAACTCAAGGGTAATTCCAGTTACTACTCCTAAACCGAAGTTGATGAGGAAGAGCTTTCCCCAAAACCTTGCCGCTCTTTTGTAATCTTCATCCCCTGTCTTAAGCCAGAGGGTTTGAAAGATGGCGGTCAAAAAGGATAGCCCAAGGGTTAAAGGAACAAAAAGAAAATGAAACATGGCAGCTGCTGCAAACTGCAAACGGGATGCTAATAGGACATCCATAGCCCCACCTCCTTATTTTTGTTTTTTGGACTTTTTTCCTTGAGGCCCTCCATTTTTGGTTAATAACTTCCTAAAATCATAGCTTTTAAGAATATCTCTAAACCTCACGTTAATCTCAATCCAAACTTCATGAACTGGACAAGCTGGAGACCTGCTACAAAAGCCTGGAGATTCTACGCATCGATTGAGATAGACCTTGCCATGGATGGCTTCTATGACATCAAGAAGGGTTATCTCCTCTGGTTTCTTTTTAAGCTTATACCCCCCTCCCCTTCCTTTTTGGACATAAACTAAATCGGCAATCTCAAGCATCTGCCCAATCCTTGAGAGCAAGCTAAGAGGGATGTCTACCTTTTCTGCTAACTCCTTACGACTAACAACCTTCCCTTCCTTTTGAGAAAGGTAAAGAACCATCCTAACTGCATAATCCTCAATCAGACCTATTTCCATCTCACTTTCCTTTGAAGCAAAAGTTTTATTAGTAAGCTTACTTTTAATAAAAATATCTAAATGTTCAAATTTGTCAAGAGACAATTTGAGGTTGTTTCAAAAATTTATGCGAGCCCTTCTGCTGTCGCCCCGAGCCTTATTTTTTGTCGCCCCAAGCCTTATTTTTTGTCGCCCAGAGCCCCTTTTTTGTCGCCCCGAGCCCCTTTTTTGTCGCCCCGAGCCCCTTTTTTGTCGCCCCGAGGGAAGAGAGGGGTCCCTCGGCGCTTGCGCACCTCGGGATGACATCACGGGACGCCGTCCCGAACGAAGCGAGGGATGCACGGCTTGCGCTCGGCAGGACAAAAAAGGACGCTCGGCAGGACGGAGTAGGGAACTTTTTGAACAGCCTCAGAGGCAATTTGAGGGTGTTTCAAAAAACATTTTTAAGACCTTTCATTTTAGGGGAGGCAGGCTAGGCGCCCAATGAAAAACTGTAAGAATAAATCGCGGTTACTCGTTGAAAATCGCAGTGACGTCCGTCCGGTTGCCTAAATGTTTTTGGAATATCTACTTTAACAAACTCAAAAGCTTTTGATAGAGGGTTTCGCCTGTGTCTTCCTTATCCACGACGACCTCTAAAACCTTAGCCCCTTTCCGCTTATAGTATTCGACTAACGGGATGTTCCTCTCGAAAAACCAGGCTAATTTTTTAGCCACAAGCTGAGGGGTATCATCCGTCCTCCCTTTTCTATCACCAGCCGGGTCATGTTTAAGTCTATAATAGAGAACGTCAAAGGTAACGCTAAGATTTATCACACAAACTATGTCCAAATGACCCTCGATGAATTCTGCCTGCTTTAAATCCCTCGGAAAACCGTTTAAAACAATAAACTCGTCCTCTTTGTATCCTCTTCTTCTAATAAATTCATCTAAAGTCTCTAAGAAGATGAAGTACTCCTCCGGAGTTAAGAGCCTGCTTTCAGCTAAAATGGTTCTGACAAGGTCAACAACCTCTTGGCTTACCTTTGTCTGATTTGATGCAATCTTTCGCAATTCCTCACCGAAATCAAAATGATGAACCCGAGCACCTTGAAAACCCCTCTCTTCTAAAACCCTCCCAAGCGGAGTTTTACCTGCTCCTGTTGGTCCAACTAAAAGAAGACATTTTATCTTGTTTTTTGAGTTCATCGTTTATTCTTATGCTCCTTATTCAGGTAGTATTGCTTTAACAAAGGATTCTTTATCAAAGGGCAAAAGGTCCTCCGGCTTTTCTCCAAGACCAATAAACCTTATGGGAAGCTTAAACTTATGGGATATAGCAAAGGCAACGCCACCCTTTGCTGTTCCGTCCATCTTGGTAAGAATTACGCTATGAATGGGTATAGCTTTAAAAAAGCTTTCCGCCTGAGAAATGGCGTTCTGACCAGTATTGGCATCAAGGACAAGAATATTTTCATATCCTTCCTGAGGAATAAACTTCTCTATCACTCTAGCCATTTTTTTAAGCTCCTCCATTAGGTTGTATTTGGTATGAAGCCTGCCAGCAGTATCTATGAGCACAAGCTCAAAGCCTTCTTTAATAGCCTTGTCTACACCCTGATAGATTACGGAGGCTGGGTCTGCCCCCTCCTTTTGAGCATAAACAGGAACCCCTACCCTTTCCCCCCACCTTTGCAACTGTTCTATGGCTCCAGCCCTAAAAGTATCACCAGCAACCATGAGAACCTTGTAGCCTCCATCCTTAAAGTTTTTAGCAAGCTTGGCGATGGTTGTGGTCTTACCTACACCGTTTACCCCTACGAAAAACAGAGTCGCAGGATTACCTTGAGGGGGGAAAGGTCTTGTTGGGTCAACCAAAAGATTGAGCAAACCCTCTCTGAGGCGGTTCTTTAGCTCCTTTGAGGTTATATTTTTTCCAAGGCTCAAATCCCTTTTAATGGGCTCAAGAAGAGCAAACGTTGTCTCTACTCCAAGGTCAGAAAGGATTAACCTTTCCTCAAGCTCATCAAGGTCAGCTTGGGTGATGAGCCTATCAACTTCAAAGACCTCAGTTAATGTTTGAGCTAATTTTTCTTTGGTTTTGCTTAAGCCTTCCTTGAAGCGAGAAAAAAGAGACTTTTTCTCTTCAACTAAAGGTTCATTTTCTTGAGGTTTTGCTAAGTCGCTTTGAACTTCCTTTGATTTTCGTTTAAAGATGTTGAACACCTGGTATCCTTAAGCGAGATAGAGGAAAGGTTTACGGAGGGGGAGGGATTCGAACCCCCGGAGGGAGAGCAAGCTCCCTCAACGGCTTTCAAGGCCGCCCCCTTCGTCCACTCGGGCACCCCTCCTCAATCTTAAAATATAATATAACCCAAAAAATGTTCAACTTTCTCAAGGGTTCTCCCCGGTGTCCCTTTTATATCCTTTTTAAATCTTCTGCCAATCAACCTCTATCTTTTACCCGCACCTTATTTAAAGAATTCCTTACCGTATGTCATACCCAAAATTGCCATTCTGAACTTGGATAAACCATCTTTATAGAATTTTCTATCCCAGGTATATCATTCGTAATAAAAACTTGAACTCTCTTTACTCTACGCCGGTTTAACTTTCTTAAAGGTCCCCCTCAATTCTTGGCACTTTCCCCTTCAAACCCAAATATCCAAAATTAACCGAGAAACGCTTTGAAGTGAATAGTATGCACCATAAATACTTCCCAAAAACTGAAAAATTTTTTTGTGCTTACTCCCACTGCATACAGGGTAATAACACAAAAAGTATAGTAGGCACTTTTAAATCTTAAAACCTTCTCATACTTTGTAAGAATAAGGATGACCGCTGGCTTTTCTGCGGAGGAGAGTGGTTGTTTAACTACCATCTTTTTGGTCAAAAACTTCAGTTTAAAGGAGAAGCCTGGACTGGAAAGGGTCTTGATAAAGAATGGTTAAGGTATGACCTTGGAGTTAATGCCTATGGTAAGCCGATCGAAGCATACGGAATGTGGGCAGACCTTGTGTGGAACATCAATCCTCGCTGGACTTTTGCCATTGGTGCAGGCTTTGATGATCCCAATGATAAGGAAATCTTAAAAGGACAAATTGGACCCCAAGCTTTAAACGACAGGCAGTTTACGAAAAATACTCAATATTTCGCAAACCTTTGGTATAAATTAACCGAGAACTTTAACTTGGGCGTAGAAGTGGTGCATATCGAAACAGAGCGTAAAAATTGGGTCGACACCGCTGATAGGTTCACCTTCTCAGCTTTTTACAATTTCTAATTCGGCTTAGCCCCCTCTGAGGTTTTGACCTGGAGGGGGCTTTTAACTTAATTTTTATATCTCGAGGATAGTTAAATAAGGGAAGATCTTAAAAAACCCCAAAATACTAAACCTCCAACATGGCTAAAAACCTATCCAAATCGAACTCCTTAGCTACAACTTCTTTAGCTCTTAAAGCTTTCCCCCTATCTTTCAGCATATCCCTACCCACCAAGGATTGTATCCTTTTGACCGCTGAAAATGTATCAAGAGATGTTACCACCACAGGCACACCTTTGCTCTTTGCTATGCTTATTACCATCTCGCTTGGGTGTAAACCACCAGTCAAAAGGAGGCATTTTGTGGAAGTTTCCAAGGCTAATATCTGAATGTCTGTCCGGTATACCCCGGTAATTACCAACTTGTTGGGTATTTTTAAAAAATACCTCATGGCGTTTTCCGGGTCCATGGCTCCGATCACTATGTTTTCTATGAACTCTTCAAGCTTATCTTCACAGCATGCAATCCCTCCGTTTACAACTTCTAACAAAGTCCTAACTGTAATAGCTTCAAGCAACCTATCTCGCTTAAACACCCCTAATACTTCAACTCCCTTTTTCTTTAAATAGGGGACTACCGTTTCTTTTAGGTAGGCATGTTCCTCCGGAGGCACCTTATTGATCACCGCACCCACAAAGTTTTTCCCAAGAAACTCCTTTACTCCTAAGATATCATCTACCGAGGTTTCACCCTCCCAAAGCTGAACGTTAATCCCTTTAGCATCTACCTCCTTTATTAGGCGTAAACAGTCTATACCTAAGCTTAAACCTTCAAAGATGCTATCCCCTCCAACTACAAAAAGATAATCCTTAAGCTCTGTTTGTGTATTTATCACTTCTCTTATCTGTTGAGCTATATTCATCTCTTCTTCATGAAAAAGCTTGTATTTAGCTTCATAGCTTAAAACAAACGGACAAACCCACTCAATTGGGTCTTCAATTTCTAATACCTTATGAATAAACATAGATTCTTCATCAAGAATTTTATCCCCAACTTTTATCGGGGTTTTACCTAATAGCTTCATGTATCCAACTTTCTTGCCTCTTTCTTTCAAGTTTAGACTAAGCCCTACAGCAAGTAGGTTTCTTCCACTGTAGGGTCTGTTAGAGATTAAAAATATAGTTTTCATTTTCTTCCTCCTTAAAGATATTGTATGATGATTAACCTATGATGATCCTTGCGTCTAAAGCCACTCCTCCTTTTTCTTTTACTAAGTATGGATTGATATCTATTTCCTTAATTATGGGAAAATCTTCAACCAATTGGGATAGTTTTAATATTTTTTCAACTAAATCCTCTTTATCGGAAGGTTTTTCCCCTCTTACTCCTTCTAAAAGTTTTATACCTTTAATTTCGTTTAACATTTCATATACTTCCCTTTTACTTACAGGCACAATCTTAAAGCTTACATCTTTCAACACCTCTACATACACCCCGCCTAAACCAAACATTACCATATGACCAAAAGTGTAATCATAGGTTACACCCAATATAACCTCTTTTCCACCAGCCACCATTTCGTAGATATTTACACCTTTAATGTATGCGCTGGGCATAGCCCTTTGCACATTGATAGTTATCTCAAGAAAGGCTCCCCTTACTTCTTTTTCATCCTTAAGTCCTATTTTTACTCCTCCAACATCGGTTTTATGAACGATGTTAGGTGAACTAACTTTCATGACCACAGGATACCCTATCTTTTCTGCTATCTTTACAGCTTCATCAGAAGTTTTAGCAAATCCCCTTTTTGGAAATTTAATTCCATAAAGGCTTAATATTTTCATAGAATTTTCTTCACCTATCACAGTTACTCCTGCATCTCTAAGGGTTTCAAGTATCAGGCTTATTTCTTTTTTGACTTCATCAGGTATAGGGAACCTTACAAATTCATCTTCTCCTCGGTTTTTGTGTTTCTCATAGTAGACCAATTTACTGTATGCTTTTATGGCTGTAACCGGGTCGTCGTAGCAAGCTATATCGTTTTGTTTTAAGTGAAGTGTTCCTTGTTTTACCTTAGGACCCCCGATAAAACAACACACAAAAGGTTTTTCTGTTTTTTTGGCTTTCTCAACAACTACTTTTGCTACATTTTCTACATCTGTCGTAGCCTGAGGCGTAAGGATAACACATATACCATCTACATTTGGGTCAAAAACAGCTTTTTCTAAAACGAAGAGATACCTCTCTGAAGTGGCATCACCTATTACATCTACAGGGTTGTAAAGAGCTGCTGTAGGGGGTAACCTTTCAGCTAAGAAATCGATGGATTCTTTAGTCAAAGGATATAGCTTTAGTCCGTTTTTCTCTGCAGTATCTGCAGCAATAATCCCGGGACCGCCAGCGTTGGTAACAATGAGAAGTTTTTCGCCTGTAGGAAATTTTCTACTTTTGAAAATCTCAGCAACTTCAAAGAGCTCTTTTATTCCTTCAACCCTTATTACACTTGCCTTTCTAAAGGCTTCGGTAAAAGCCCTATCTGAGCCAGCTAAAGCTCCTGTGTGGGAGGAAGCTGCTCTGGCACCAGCTTCAGTTGTTCCAGATTTAATGATGATAACCGGCTTTTTCTTTGCTACCTCGGTAGCTACCTCAATAAAACGCCTTCCCTCTTTGACATCTTCTATATAGCCAAGAATGATATCGGTATCTGCATCCTGTCCAAAATATTCCAAGAAGTCTGTTTCATTAAGGTCAGCCTTGTTTCCAAAGCTAACAAACTTTCCTAACCCAAAACCGCTCCCGATCGCCCAATCTATTAAGGCGACACCTAAAGCGCCAGACTGAGAAAAGAAAGAAACCCTACCTTTAGGGGGGATGTCTGGGGCAAAAGTTGCGTTCATCCCTATTTCAGTGTTGATCACTCCTAAACAGTTAGGTCCTACCATCCTCATTCCATATTTCTTTACCAGCTCCACAACTTCCTGTTCAAGCCTTGCTCCTTCCTCTCCAGTTTCTTTGAAGCCGGCACTGATTACTACCACCCCTTTTACTCCAACTTCTCCGCATTCTTTTACCACTGAAGGGACTACTTTTGCAGGAACCACAATCACCGCTAAGTCTATATCTTCTCCTACTTTCGATACCGACGGATAACATCTAAGCCCAAGGATCTCCTTTGAATTTGGATTTATGGGAAAGACTTTACCGGTATATCCTTGGGTGATGAGATTTTTTAGGATGGCATGTCCAATCTTTTTTTCGTCCGCAGATGCTCCAACTATGGCAATGCTTTTAGGCTTAAATATAAAATCTAACATCTATCCGTCTCTTTTTCTCGAATTAGTTTTTTAATATAATACAAATCGTTTGTCAATGAAAAACAAAAATCGCACCATCTAAATCAACATAGTATCCCTTTTATTATCCCTTCCTTAGCTTTTTTCTTCTGTTTCTGCTCTATATACCCTTTTTAAATCTTCTGCCAATCAACCTCTATCTTTTGCCCGCACCTTATTTAAAGAATTCCTTACCGTATGTAATTCTCAAAGTTGCCATTCCAAAACTGGATAAACCATCTTTATGGCATTTTCTATCCCAGATAAATTATCCTTAATAAAAAATTGAACTCTCTTTACTCTACGCCGGTTTAACTTTCTTAAAGGTCCCCTCAATTCTTGGCATTTTTCCCTACAAACCCAAATATCCAAAATAAACCGAGAAACGCTTTGGAGTGAATAGTATGCGCCATAAATACTTCCCAAAAACTGAATAATTTTTTTGTGCTTACTCCCACTGCATAAAAAGGTAGTAACACAACATAGTGTCCTTTTTATTGTGTAAAAAATTCTCCAGGAAGAGCATGGTAGTTCCCCGATTCAATCTCCTTAAACCCCCTTAACTTCCTTGAGTTTAACCTCTCATTCAGCTCTTTCAAGAG
>WYEB01000038.1_pt1 | contig 61229 bp, 69 predicted proteins | sample 6343061 | NCBI WGS metagenome assembly WYEB01 (sample SAMN13812332, study PRJNA600296) | hot springs metagenome | biome: ENVO:00000051; feature: ENVO:00002007; isolation source: sediment sample from Evening Primrose shelf | place: USA: Yellowstone National Park, Evening Primrose Hot Spring ... | reverse complement strand
ATGTTTGCCGTGTGCAAAACAGCACCAAGGCCTGGAACTGCGTAGTAAAGTTCTAGATACCTATGGGAGTTCCACTCAAGGGCTCCAACCCTTGTACCTAACCTCTTGGGATCGCCAGGCTCGACACCGAGTTGTTCTAAGGCAGAAGCAAGCCTTCTAACTCTATCCCATACTTGGGTAAAGGTGAGCCTAAGTTTGGGTGCGTCAGGTGGTGCATAAACAACCTCCTGCTCCGGGAAGGTATCAACACCCCACTTTATCAAGTTAGTAAGTGTTAATGGATAATCATAGAACTCCTCGGCTACTTGCACATACTCCTCTTCCACTGATGGGGGCATTAAAAATAACATTAAGTATCTGGGGATTAATATTTTGTTTTTAATTAATATATTGACCTATATATTCCAATAAGAAAGAACAAGATAGCCATAAAAGAAAAGCAAAATATGCTGAGGAAAAACAAAATATTGCTAATGTAGATCTAAAGATCGGGGTAGAAATTCCATGTAAATTAATTAATGAAATCTTAATCGCGAAATCCGCAATTAATATATAATCTATTTATTAGATATAGTTTTAAGTAAGGACTTATGATCATTCCTGATGACGGATATTTTGGATCTCTTTCCCCAATATGCTGAGGAGTTAAAGTTACTGAGAAAAACCGCTAGAGAGTTTGCCCAGAGAAATTTCAGTCCTGAATTGGCTAGGGAGTTGGATAAGAAGGAGGAATTCCCATGGGATCTCTATAGGAAGGCTGGTGAACTCGGTCTTTTGGCACCATCAATACCCACCGAGTATAATGGTGGTGGTTTCTCAACATACTTAGCAGACATAGTCGTTACCGAGGAACTCATTAGGGCGGAACCGACACTCGGCACGGCAATTATGAGTGGACCATTCTCATCACACCTGCTCTATTTCTTCGGTACTGAGGAACAGAAAAAGAAGTATTTACCGCCTGTCTATAAGGGTGAAACCACGTTCTTCGGCGCATATACCGAGCCTGAGCATGGAACGGACATTACGCAACTAAACACTATTGCTGAGAGGAAGGGTGATAAGTTCATAATTAGGGGCATGAAAACCTTCATAACAAACGCACCCACCGCCAAGTACGGGGTGCTACTTGCACAGACAGAACCGGAGAAGAGACATAGGGGACAAACACTCTTCATAATACATACTGACTGGCCTGGAGTTACGATTAGAAAGCTAACGGGAAAGATGGGGCAAAGATCAATACCAATCGGTGAAATATACCTAGACAATGTAGAGGTACCGATTGATTACGTGGTTGGAGGCGAGAAGGGAATCAACCAGGGATTCTACTGGACGCTGGCATACTTCAATGTTTCAAGGATAGGACCTGCGGTCATGGCGATTGGTTTAATGCTCTCGGCATTCGATAAGGCACTCGAGTACGCTAAAAAGAGGGTTCAATTCGGTCAGCAAATAATAAACTTCCAATTAATCCAGGAGAAGCTTGGTAGGATGGCGATGCTTATCGAAGCCGCCAGATCCCTGGTTTATAGGGCCGCCTATTACGTGGATGATTACATAAAGTTTAAGATTGACCCAAGGGCCATGGCTGCAATAACGTCGGCGGCTAAGGTATTCGCAACCGATGCTGCGAACCAGGTGATTGATGATGCAATACAGATACACGGTGGTTACGGTTACTTTGAGGAATTCGATGTGGAGAGATATTGGAGGGACCATAGAGTAACTAGAATTTACGAGGGGACGAACGAAATAAACCTATTAACAATAGTTGATGCGTTAAGGAGGGATGCATGGAAGCCGTGAAATAGATAGATTTTAAATTCTTAATTATGTCCATATATAATTATATTGATTGCCGCGATAATATATAGCAAGAACACTTATAGCATTACGTTCATGAACTAAATCATGCCTAGGGGACCCGGTGAATACCTGGATTCGCTTAAGGACGGCAGGGTTGTTTATTACAGAGGTAAAGCAGTTAATGATGTAACTACACACCCAATAATCAGCGTGGCTGCTAAACATGCAGCCGATTTATTTGGTGCTGAGGATAGGCTTTATGATGACCCTAATTATGGTAAAATAAGTCGTTATTTTAAGATACCAAGATCCACCAACGACTTAATTGATAGGCATAGGTTGATTTACAACGATACCATGAGGTTTGACGGAATGTTTAACATAGTACAGGCTATAGGCTCTGACGCATTATTCTCGCTCATGATAATCGCCAGAAAGGTTGATACCAAGTACGGAACTCATTATCTTGATAGGGTAATGAAGTATTACGAATATGTTGTTAAGAACGACCTAGCAATGGCCGTGGCTCAGACGGACGTTAAAGGCGATAGATCGAAGAGACCCCATGAGCAGCCAGATCCCGATCTCTACGTTAGGGTTGTTGAGGTTAGGAATGACGGTATTGTTGTGAATGGTGCAAAGATCCACACGACTCAGGGACCTGTGGCGAATGAAATCATTTTCCTCCCCTATAGGGCTATGGTTGAGGGTGATAGGGATTATGCCGTGGCTTTTGCTGTTCCAGCTAATGCTAAGGGCGTTAAGTTCATTGTTAGACCTGCCCTTGAGTACGACGGTAATCCAAACGCAGTTAATGCTAGGGCTAGGTTTGAGGTTGAGTCATTAACGATATTGGATCACGTTTTTGTACCTTGGGATAGGGTGTTTTTATTCAGGGAGTGGGAATTCGCGGGACCTCTAGCTTGGTACTTCGCAACATATCATAGGTTCACCGCGGTATCATACAGGGCGGCAACATCTAACCTATACCTAGGTACCGCCCTCCTTGCTGCTCGTGCAAATGGTATTGAAAATGCACCACACGTTAGAGATTGGATCGTACAAATGATAATGTATAAGGAGATCATGAGGATGGGCGCGATAACGGCAGCTCTCGAACCATTAATTGACGAGGGAATTGCCGTACCAAACCCAGTGTACACAAACGTTAGTAAGTTATACTCCAATGCCCATTTCGTAGATGTTGTGCATGGATTGATAGACATAGCCGGCGGTCTTATCGCAACAATGCCATCTCACGATGATTATGCAAACCCTGAAGAGAGACAGTACATTAGTAAGTACATTAGGGGTGCCGTGGATGGGGATACCCGCTATCGCATAATGAGCTTTGTTAGAGAACTAGCCTCAAGCCACCTAACGGGCTACTTATTAACAGCCATGATACATGCCGAGGGTTCTGAAGCTGCCAGTAAGATTGGTATGATAAGGGAGTACAATTTTAAGGAGGCTGAGGATTTAGTGAACCGGGTAATCAGTAGGTTAAGGATTTAGCATCACTTTGAAAAGCCTAGAACGTCTGCATAGTTGCTTAAATCAAGCAGTCCATGACCGCTAAAGCTAATCAATATTGTATGTCTCTCACCGGTCCTCCTAGCTTCATCAGCTATCTCCTTAACCACAGGCAGAACGTGGGCTGTCTCAGGTGCAGGTACATAACCCTCCACTTGGGCGAAGACTTGAGCCATCTTGAACACGGTTTCCTGGTCATAATCCCTACCCTCAACATAGCCTTTACTCATTAGGTACGAAAGCGTTGGCGCGACCGCGTGATACCTCAGCCCACCTGCGTATATTGGTGGCGGTACGAAGTCCGCACCTATCGTATACATTTTCAATTGAGACAAGACCCTACCCGTGTCTGGATCGTCGTACTTATAGACCCCCTTTCGTGACAAGAGTGAATGACAAGTCTCGTCCCTTCTTGTCGTGGGTGGTTTTTAAGTCTGGTTGTTTGTTTTGTTGTGGATGTTGTGTAGGGCTGTGGCTGTCGAGCTTGAGGTCACTAGGGAGCTCAATAGGTTGCTTTGCTCCGTTGAGTCTGCGTATCTCAGTATTGTTAGGGAGGTTGTTGAATACGCCGTTAAGAACAATGTTACGAGTGCGAATCAACTCCATGGGTTGTTTTATCACAGATACAGGAGTGAGTACCCGAGCCTTAATTCGAGCTTGGTCCAACAAGCGATTCGGCAGGCATCTGAAATCGCGAAGTCATTCATCGAGAGGAGGAGGAAGGGCTTGGCGTATAAGCCCTACCCTGAGGTTAGGAATGTCTCATTAAGGTTTGTTGAAACAACCTGGAGTTATGAGGAGTTCGTTAAGTCAGTAGCCCCGGTTAGGCTTGCCATATCGCCCATCAACACCGGTAAGAGAGGTAGAGGTGGTAGAAGATTCGAAGCTTGGTTGAGACCTCATAAGCGCTTCTGGCTCTACTGGTGGAGGGTATTAAACGGTGAAGCCGAGCTTACATCTACGCTAATGATTAAGCGCAAGTTGAACAAGTGGTACGCCATATTCGTCTTCAAGCTGAAGCTCAGGGAGGAGGAACCAAGGTCAATCATTGCCTTCGACATAAACGAGAACACCGTTGCTGTTGGTAGGATTGATATAATTGCAACAATCAATAAGACCGCAGATTGGAATAGGCGGTACCTAATGCCTGAGCTCTACATGATTAGGACTGATTTCGGTAGGTTAGCTAAGAGGTATGAGAGGGTTAGGAGTGCGATTATCGAGAAACTCAAGCCTAGATTCGCATTACCGAACGGTAAGTACGTGAACATTACAGATACGAGAGAGTTTAGGAAGCGTGTTAAGCATCTAAGGGAGAGTGGTAGGAAAGTTGGTCGTGTCAGGCATGTGGCTAATGAACTAACAAGGATACCAGCGATTATCATAACCGAGGAGCTTGGCGATAACCCGCAGGAATCAATGATTGATGGAATTAAGAAAGACGAGTTGAGACACCGCATAAAACAGACACCATTCAAGAGCATTGAAAAGACTATCGAGGATAAGGCTTTGGAGAGGGGTTCGAAACTCGTTAGAGTCTCGTCATATAGGAACAGCAGGGTTTGTCCTATTCATTTCACAAGGCTTGAGGAGACCAACGACTGGCACATTCTCTACTGCTCAAAGGGGCATTACGTAGATAGGGATTATACATCCGTGATGAATATGTTGTGGAAAACAACGCCAAAGACATGGATAAAGGCGTTTTGGTGGGACTTGAGTAAAGGGATGGACTGGAGAGAGTACGAAGGAGAATCAAACCCGATCATTCCATACGAAATCGTGAAGTACATGCATGCAATACTCAAGGAATTCAAGGCCAGCCTAGAACAAAGCCCCGCAGTGCTGGCCCGGGGCAAACCCATGAACCCAGCCGGAGGGGCCGATGAAGGCAGGGCGAGGACACCTTTCCACCTTGAAGGGAACCCTCGCCCTTCAAGGTGGGAAGGAGGCCAGGAACCTCTCCGTGGAGAACTCAAGCCTTAACGGCTCACTTGGTATTACCTGCTTAAGTACCTCAAGCCTTTTACCATTGTCTGGATCAACCGGTGGTGGTAGCGGTTCAGGGAGGTCAGCCAAAAGTCCGTCCGTTGTATGAGGATTTACACATGCGCATTTTGTGGAAAACTCATACCGCCCGGTACGGGCATTACCTACGTTAAGGTAGACGGCATAGTGCATAGGTTCTGTAGTAGAAAGTGCTTCATAAGCCTGGTGAAGTACGGTAGGAATCCCAGGAGACAAGCTTAATAATCGTCCCTATCTAAGTTAATGGATTGGGCTTCTACCGTGTCCACCATATCACCCACCTATGGAAAAACCACCTTAAAAACTGGCTGAACATGTTGATTTCATAGGCCGGAAGCGCTTCCGGCTTACGTTATCGTCACTGCGATATTTCGCTAAATTTTCAGCCCAATATTGGCACTAAAGATAATATTAAAATCGGTGGGAATACGGGATTTAAGCTTGGTTTTTCTTGTGGTTCTTGTGTCTCCTTGTCGGTCCTCACGCTAATATTGCTCTCAGTAATTTTTCCATCATTGTCTTCGGTACGTGTTGTTGTGTTTATTATGGTTGTATATGCTCCTCATTAAGATGGCATGCATTGTTGGTGTTGCCGTTTTGTGCCTATGTTCGTGGTGCCTTATAAATCTAGTTGTTAAAATGATTGTTGGTGTAGGTGTGGACTGGCCGCTTGCTTGGCTAATGACGTATCGAGGAGTCGATTGCCAACTGTGGAGCTTCGTTTACAGTAAGTGCATGGAGGCAGAATTATGCAGCGAGGCGGCTAGGATGCTCATGAATGAGTTGAGTAAGCACAGGTGTTTCGACAATGCGCCGAATTAGGTGCCTTACTGCCTCGGCTGAGGGTGGGTTTAAAATCAATGGACCGCCGATAAACGGCAAAGGTCCGATGGAGAGCGAGGAATATCAGGAGATGAACAAGGGAGCCTCCTTGCCTCGTCCCACCCAGGCAGGGAGGATAGAGCAATGCCAAGAAACAATCAAGGAAGCAAGGAGATGCCTAGGAAGCAACGATAAGGATTGCGTCATGAAGCTCATAGAGGAGTTAGTTCGAAGTCAATGCCACAACGGCAATGCTGTAGGTAGAGAAGTTGCGGATAAAGTTAGGGATGTAGTTCATGAGATGTGGTTGATGAGCGATAATGAGCGTAGGTGCGAGTTGTTGAGTATGCTTAGGAGCCTTGATACGTCGAAGAGATGGGTTAGGGATGCGTTACATATAAACGCTGAAGCTCTTAATACGTGGTTCGTTAGGTGCGGCATTGATTGGGAGAATAGGATGGTGAGGAGCAACGTCGTCAAGGTAATCGAGGGCTTGTTAAGAGAGAAATTTGGTTGGAGCGAGACCAGGATGTGTGAGGAGTTGTGGCGATTCATCGGCGTCGATGTTGACGAGTTCAGGAGACACGGAATAGAGCCATGCATTTGGCTCAAGGGCCTTGAGGGGCTAAGTGACTTAAGGCGCCCATACTGGCTTGGTCTTGCCAGGAGCGACATGTCAATTGAGAAATACAATAGAGGACTTAGGTTAGCATTAGTGACCACGAACAGCGTCGACGCAGTATTCTTCCCAGTGTTACTAAGCATGGTCAAGTTACCGAGCCTAAATGTTAATCAAGAAAATATACCAACTGCAAAATATATACATAATTCATTCAATTTATCATACTCCATATACCTAGACGTTGATGAATGGCCGTGGCCAATTGAGCTCAGCGCCTATGAGCTTAAGAAAATATTCAATGGCTTTAGCGATGAGGGGCTTGCGGAGTACATAGCTGGTGAAATAGATGGAGATGGGACAGTGTGGTATGAGGGCTCTGCCTATGTGAGGTTTGCGGCTTGTAAGAATTGCCCGAAGAGGGTGGTCCTCGATGTGCTGAAGGAGGTTATCGCCGAGAGGTTCGGCATCACTGGAAGTATTAACCAACTTGAAACAGCCGATGCCTTAACGTTCGGCGGCGAGAAAGCCGTTAGGCTGCTCAGACACATCATTAGGTACATCCACCACCCATTAAGGAGGTTGAGAGCCGAGTTAATCCTGGCGCTTTACGATGGCAAAATAAGCAAGGATGAATTTACGAAGCTCTACGAACAAACAGAGTATGAGCTCGGAGGACCAGACATCAAGAGGAACCGCGGCTTGGAAGCCCTAGCGAGGGCGACCCCACAAACCCACACCCATGGGTAGATCGATACTCAATGTTGATGATGCCCTGGACTACCTAAGGCTAATGCTGAACAACCTCATAGGCCTAATGGCATCATTATCACCACCCGACAAGTCCATAGGTTATTTATAAGCATTACCGTGCGCTCAATAGATGCTGGTAACTCTTCTATAATTTTGATGCTCTCCTTATCTTGAGTATTTCCTTAAGTAGTGCTATTTCGTCCTCGGTTAGGTGGTCCTTGAACTGCGTCATTAGTGTTATTGCATGTTCCTCGGGGACGTCAACGTATAATTCGTCACCCTCCCTAACCTGCCTACCAACCATTATGTTGCCCTCTATTGATATCGCAACCTCCATACCCTTCCTTGCCTCGGGTATGTTCTTACCCTTATCCTGTATCTGCATTATTGTGCCAACCCTCTTACCATCACCCCTAATTAGTGGGTAGCCTGGCTTTATCAATCCCTCAAGAACAGCCACACCCACTATTACGGGATTACTCCTCCTAAAGACGTAACCTGGCAGTATCTTTATCTTCCCAGGCCTTATGTATTTCTCGAGCTCCATCTCCGTAAGCCTAGCCCTCTGCTCCCTATACCACTGGGTAAACTCCTCAACCAACCTATAGAGTATTTCGTTCCTAAAGATCTTAACACCGTACTGAATCGCCTCAACCTCAACATCATGTGGAACCTTAACGTTGAATGCCAGGACCACGCCATATAGCGGATCCTTCTTCCTCACTATCGAGGCCTCAACAACATCCCTCCTACTAACATTACCAATATCAGCCCTCCTAACTGGGATACCCTGGCTCCTTAGGTATAGTACCATGGCCTCCAGGGTACCTAGCGTATCAGCCTTCGCAATGACTCCCTCCTTGTCAGTCTCGATCTTAACCTCAGAAACCTCCTCCTTAACCAACTTCATATAATCGTTTAACAAAGATTCTTGAGGCACAACGAGCATAGGCGCGCCTGGAACCACCTGGTCAAGACCATCGGCTATTATCTTAACCCCAGCTGCCGCCTTGACCTCATCCATGAACATGTACCTATCCTCAGGATCCCTCATTTCATCAAGGGGCTTAGGCATCACGAGCATCTTAATCCTGGTATTCACGGGACCCTCAAGGCCTGCAGTAACCACTAAGTCACCCTTTCTTAAAACACCATCATAAAGTATCACGTCAGCCGTGGCGCCCCAACCCCTCTCCTCCCTGATCTCCATGACGACACCCTTACCAGGGCCATAGGTTACCTTCAGCTTTTCCTTACTGAATCTCTGGCTGAGACCAGCAAGTACTACCAATAGATCAGCCAGGCCCTCACCGGTAACCGCGCTTGTTGGTACGATAGGCACCTGTGTATTAAAGTCCCTAACCCTATCGTACCTATCCGCATCCATTCCCAACTTATTGAATTCCTCGATTATCCTGGCAATGGCCTCCTCAACCCTACCCTGGACATCCTCTCCCTGCTTCTCATACGACTCGAGGAATGGGGCATTTTCATGAGGCTCCCAACCATATATTCTATCTAACTTATTTGCCGCCACAACGAAGGGTATATTCCTTGACCTAATTAGGGTAAGGCTCTCGTATGTTTGTTCCTCAAAGCCCTTGGTTATGTCTATAACGAGTATTGCCAAATCAGCCACAGAACCACCCCTACGCCTTAGGTTTGAGAATGCCGCATGGCCTGGTGTGTCAACCATTAGGAAGCCCTTTATCCAGACCTTACCCTTAAGCCTGAACTTAACGAGTAGGGGCTCGGCTAACCTCTCCACGGCACCCCAGGGTATGAAGGATAGGCCTATGTGCTGTGTAATCATGCCAGGCTCTCTATAAGCCACGAATGTGCCCCTTATCTTATCCAGTAGGAGTGTCTTGCCTACATCAACATGCCCGACTACGACAGTTATGGGGGGTCTAAGATCCACTAGGGCATCACCACTAGGTTTGTTCATTATTAATCAGGCTGATATCATGATACTTAGTTTAAAAATCATTTTTCTTAATGATGAATTAATCTACTCAGTAGCTTGCTCAGCAGTATGTCTATTAGAAATAGAATTAATGCAGACACTGAAGATGCGAGCGCAAGCGCGAAATAATCGGTTTAATATTTAGAATAGTCATGTAAACCGTCAAAAACCTTCTTAACACCTCGAATAGGGTATACGTGAGTATTACCGAAACTATAAGCATGGCTAAAGATAGGGCAAGTATACGTATGTTAATTATACCATTTAGAGATAAATAAACCATAATTGAAAATATAATCATCAATAACGTGATGAGCGGATTAGTTATGAATTTAGATGAGAGTAGTAATTCTAACACCGTCCTAGTTAGGAAGGTACTAAAGAGGTTGAAGTAGCGCCATGAATTACATAATCGATCACATAAACTTTATAAATATAGAACGCGTCCGCACGCTGTATGAGGATTTACACATGCGCATTCTGCGGGAGACCAATACCGCCAGGTACGGGGATTATGTACGTTAGGGCTGATGGTACAGTGCTGAGGTTTTGTAGTAGGAAGTGTTTCGTAAGCCTGGTGAAGTACGGTAGAGACCCTAGGAGGCAAGCTTGGGTTAGGAAGGAGAGTAGAAAGGCTAAGGCAAAATCCCAAAAATAGGGAAAATACATATTATTAGGTAAACTGCACCAACTACGTAATGATAATATACAAGGGAAGGCGCATTACCCTCGATGTATCTAACGTAATCTTACCAAATGGTCACGAAATGAAGGTAGAGAAGGTCATATTCCCAAGGGCTGTGGCGGTATTGCCAATATATGGTAATAATGTGATCCTCATTAAGCAATACCGCCCAGCCATAGGTAAATACATAATAGAAATACCAGCCGGCGTTGTGGGGGATGATGAAAGGGTGGAGGATGCATTGGTTAGGGAATTAAGGGAAGAGGTCGGTGCGGAGATTAATTATTACGAGAAATTGTTTGAGGGTTTCACGAGCCCTGGATACTCAACAGAGTACCTATTTATTTACTATGCGAACGTTAAGGGCTTAGGTGAACCTAAGCCCGAGCCGCACGAGGTAATTAATAAACTAATTATTGGTATAGGTGAGGCTTACGATATGCTAAGGAAGGGGGAGATTAATGATGTTAAGACCGCACTCGCGTTAACGCTTTACCTCAATCTTAAGGGGAGAGTTTAATTTACCCAGGGTGTTTAACTTTTATTAATAATGGGGTTAACCGAGGAACTTGTTTCCAGGGCCCTCTCGAATGTCAACATTGAGCCTAGAAATTTTGCTGCGGTTTACGTATTTAGAGGTAGTAATGATGTATTCAAGGCGTTGGTTGTGACGATACTCACGCAGAATACAAACGATAAGAACGCCCTGAGGGCTTATGAGAACCTGGTTAAGGTTGTTGGTGATATAACGCCACAGAGGTTGTTGGAGGTTGGTGAGGATGCGATAGCCAACGCCATAAGAGTTGCTGGTATGTATAGGGTGAGGGCTAGGAAGATCCTTGAGCTCTCTAAGGTTGTTATTGAGAGGTTTGGTGGTGATTTATCCTGGATTAAGGACTTACCCGTTGATGAAGCGAGGAAGCTACTACTTGAATTACCTGGTGTTGGTGAAAAGACCGCAGATGTAATACTGGTTAATTTAGGTAAATTAGCGTTTCCTGTCGATACCCACATAACTAGGATATCATTGAGGCTTGGTATTGTTAAGTCACGTAATTACGGTGAAATTAGGAGCGCATGGATGAGGATTTTAAAACCAGACCCAAGTAGGTACCTGGATGTCCATCTAAGGCTTATTCAATTTGGTCGTGAGATATGCAGGGCTAGGGAACCCAGGTGCAATGTATGTGGCTTTAAAGACGTTTGCCGTTATTATAATGAGGTGGTGAAGCGTGGGAAAAATAAGTAATTAATAATTGAATTGATTGGTGAATATGATGGATTGCGTATATGTGGATAATCTAACGAGGACCTTTAACGGCATTTACGCATTACGCGGTATCAGTTTCAAGGTTGATTGTGGAGGTTCCATAGCCTTAATAGGGCCTAACGGTGCGGGTAAGACGACGACCCTCAGAATACTTGCAGGGTTATTAAGACCCGATTCTGGTGTGGTTAGGATTTGTGGTTATGACCCATTTAATGAGGCGGATAGGGCCAAAGCCTGTATTGGTTATCTACCGGAAGATGCCGTACCCTTCCTTAACCTAACCGTTAGGGAGAACCTAGAGTACGTGGCAATACTTAGGAGATTAGGTGATGTGAGGGGGGTCGTTAATGAAATTCTACGTTTGCTGGATATTGAGGACATTGCTAATAAGGTGGTTGCATCGTTATCACGGGGCAATAGGCAGAGGGTTGCCATAGCCATGGCAATAATACATAAACCCAAGGTTCTACTACTCGATGAACCACTCAATTACCTAGACATACCAACACAGGAGAGGGTTATTGAGATATTTAGGGATTTGAATAGGGCTGGGACTACGATAATAGTCTCAACGCACATTATGTCAATAGCCGAGAGGATTGCGAGAGATGCCCTAATCATGAATAAGGGAAGTATTGTGTGGAGAGGCTCGATAAACGAGCTAAACAGCATTGCAAAATCCAGTGGAAAGACTATTGAGGAGGTTATTGTTAAACTGCTTGAAAATTCAGCGGGTTAATTCCTTAATGTATGGTGTGGAGTCTATTTCCTTATAGCCATCCTTTGTTATTACAACCACGTCGACGCCCTCACCACTACCTGGATCGTGATATATAGCCGACCTGACCGCTCTCACTGCAAGCCTAATTGCGTCATCAATGTTCATATCCCTTCTATAACCATCCTCAAGCACGCCGAATGCCGTAGGTGATCCACTACCTGTTGACATAAATTCCGTCTCTCTCGTTAATGTACCGAAGAAATCGAGCATGTATATCACAGGTCCCTCATCCGGGTCCCAACCACCGAATATCATGTGGACTAAATAAATATATGGTCTGCTTGAGAATACAATTAGCGATGCGTAATTGGCCAGTGCCCTTATCGATATGGGCTTCCCAGTCTCTATCTTGTACTGCGCTGCAACAGACGTTAGTGCATCAAGCACCTTCTGAAGATCCGCAACACCACCACTCATCGTCGCCGCCACGTGATTATCAATCTTCCAAATCTTAACCCCCCTCTTCCTATGTGCAATGTAGTAACCAGCCGTAACCCTCCTATCAGTGGCTAAGACAACACCGTCATTAACCACAATGCCCACGGTCGTGGTCCCCGTCATCAACCTGTTAATACCCTCATGATTAGGACTCAGCATTAGGCAAGGGTTGATTTATTGATTAATAAAGTTTAGCCCAGCACAGCATTTTAACTAGGGTTGGATTCATTGGGTTTGGGCCCTCGTTCTCATATCCCTTACACAGGTCTCATTGGATGCCTTCCTCTGCCTCGTATTGCTCATTGGCTTCATAGTGGCACTCCCCAATGGATGTTAGTATAAAAGTTTATAAATTTTAATAAGGGTTTTGGTAGACATACTACACTTGCTTACTTAATAGTATTAAGAGGACTAGTAATGATAAATGACATCAAATGACGTAAACTCCATGATTTAACGGGAACTGTTGATAACGGCAATGAGGATGTACAAATCCCGTTACTTCATGGATCTCACAGCACCGAGAATCCTACATTACCTAGGTTGAATAATGCTGTGGATGTGTTGAAAAGTTGAACCTAGAGTAAATTACGTAACGCCTTCTCACTGAGGTTGCTGTTGAGGTTGCTCCTCAGGCTTAGTCTCCGCCTTCTTTTCCTCAGCCTCCCTTTTCACCTCTATCTCATCAATAAACACGACCTTGTTTATGTTTGTGAATCTATTGCCTATGTCGTCAGCAATCCTAGCCTTAATCGTGCCTATGTTCTCCATGAACAACGTTTCCACCGGGAGCTTTATTGTCACCACAGAGCCGTCCTGGCTTAACTCCACATTTATCTTCCCTGGATCAATCCTAGGTATGTACTGCCTAATAAGGTACCTTATCTTATCCTCCGTGGTTTCGAGCTTCTTAACAACCTTCGCGGTAACAATCAACGTCTTACCAGCCAGCGGGTGGTTGAAGTCTAGGGTTACTCTACCACCCGTTATGCTCACCACCCTAGCCTGTTGGTTATTGATCTCAACAATATCGCCAACCCTGGGTAACTTACCATACCTATAGAACTCCCTTATCGAAATAACCCTAACCTTACTCGCATCCCTCTGACCAAAGGCCTTGTCCGGCGACACCTCCACAGTCACCTCCTGACCCTCGTTGGAATTCATTATTGCCTGCTCAAGGGGTTCGAACAACCTTGTTTCTCCAATAATTATTAACCGCGGCTCGTAAACCTCATCAGGCCTGTATATACCTGCCTCCTTCGCCTTATCCTCTATTGTCGTCTCAACAACCTTATTGTCATCCTTATCAACCACTGTGTATTCGAGTAATACGTAATCACCCTTCTGGAACGTCATCGACAATACGCTACCAACCACCCTTTATTAAATTTTAAGCTGGATCTGGAGAATTAGGTTTTTAATTTGCCCTATCAACATAGAGTTGATGGATGTCGCCTCCATAATAAGTTTAGCGATAGTACTATCAATAATCCTGGCATTCCTAGGGATAATATTAATTATGATAGATGTTGCAAGGGGTAGTAGAAGTAAGGAGAAGCGGGATGGACAAGAAGGGGAAGAGAAGAAGGCTGAGGTTGGTGGTGTGGTACTGATAGGCCCTGTACCCATAATATTTGGTAATGACCCATCGGTAATAAAGTGGGCTGTGATATTGACAATAATAATCGTTGTATTGTTCGTAATACTCGCTTTATTGCCAGGTATACCGTAGGGGTGATTGCCAATGAGGTTGTATCAGCTTGGTATTTTATTGATAATCCTCGCCGTATTGATACCGATAATAGCCATAGTGCTCGCAATAGCGGCTGGGGTATCTTCGACCCCATCCTCTAATGTTGGTGGTGCCATTGTCATATTCCCAATAGTGCCAATACCCATATTGATAACCTTCGGGAAACCGACCATAACGCAACCCCTGATATGGCTTACATACGCGATCTTCATCATATTCCTAGCCCTGATAATATTCTCGATAGTGCAGTTTTATAGAGCGAGGAAGGAAGCAATGAAGAGGTGGCAGGAAGAGCATAGGTAGAACTAAAATAATAACTTAACTAGCCTGAATTTAATGAGGCTTTCTTGGTCGCCTGTGGAGCTGGTGAGTAGATTGGCGAGGAGGGGTATTACGTATAACTTCGCAAGCGGTGCACCTGATGTTACGGTATTACCCATAGATGAGGTACGTAGATCCTTCGAGAATGTTTATGAAAAGTATGGAACGCTAATACTGGCTTACCCGGGTGCAGGTGGTTTAAAGGAACTACGTATTGAATTGGCTAAGTACTTAAGCAGGGTGTTAGGCATAAGGGCTAGCTGGAGAGATATAATAGTGACGGCTGGTGCTCAGCACGCAATTAAACTATTATCGCAATTAATGATTAGGAGGGGCACCGTTATCTACACAGAGAACCCTACCTTTGTCGAAACCGTAGCCCCCATGAGATTTCAGGGAGCTAGGTTAATCGGAGTTCCCATGGATGATGAGGGTATGATAACCCAGGAATTAGAGTCCCTAGTTAGGAAGCATGGACCTGGCATTATCTATACAATACCTAATTGCCATAACCCAACAGGCGTTTCCTTATCCAGGGATAGGAGAAAGCATCTGCTCGAGATAGCCGAGAAGTATAATCTCAAGATCATAGAGGACGACCCATACACATCACTTTACCTAAACACACAACCACCACTTAAGTCTGTTAATGATGATGTCATATACGTTGGAACGCTATCGAAGGTTCTAGGGCCCGGCTTTAGAATAGGCTTTGTAGTGGTTGGTGGTGCTTTACGTAATAATTTAGAGAAGCTCGAGCAACACGACTTCGCCTCATCAACATTGACCCAATACCTGGTTTATGACCTATTAAGGAGGGGTGTTGCCGAAAGGGTTATTGATGAGGCGCGTGGGTTGTATTCCAGGAAGCTTGGGGAATTGGTTGATTCCTTGAATCATTACTTACCTGGCTCTCTCATGTTCAATCCATCATGCGGATTCTACGCCTTCATAAGCACAAAAATCAACGCTTGGCATTTATTGAGGAAGTGCACAAAGGCGGGAATCGCCTTCGTACCCGGTGATAAGTTCTACGTAAGTGATGGTAGACTTAATACTGCCAGGTTGAGCATTGGATCCATAAAAATTGACCTAATAAGGGACGGCATTAAGACCTTAAGTAATATTATAAGGACAATGAGCACCAACATCACTTAATGATCACGTAATCACCTGAACCATCCTTCCCACCCTCCAACCCCCTCAATATTCCCATAATCAACACTAAAAGCGTTAATAGGACGAATATTATCAATAACGTCTTAATACCCAGCGGTCCAAGTGTCCAGATCCTTACGTATAGGTTGTTTTTAGTTACATTAACTATGTAGATATCGTTACCGTAAATAACCATACCCACCGTTGAATTGGTTGGCACACAGTACTTACCAGGGCCTACGTAATACAGATTACCCACGTTAAGAACCGCGGTTGGTAACTCACTACCTAGTAGATCAATTGGTACGAAATTGATTATGTGAGGTGATAAGGTTATGGTTGCTTCATTAGAACTATTATTAATCAGTAATGCGTACTGATAAAGTAGTGTTCCATTTCCAAGCAATTCCACCTGGGCATAATTACCTGCTAGGGCATCCTTAATGCTCACCTGCTCATTACTGCCAAGTAGGGGTGTTACGTACCTCTCATCACCATACTTAACAACCAACTCCAGATTCAGGCCTGGACATTCTTGGGGAAGTACTACATTTATTGTGTAGTTTAGAAACACAGGTATAGATAGTGAACTACCTTGTGTTATACTCTCAATTCCTAAGTTCATCAATTCGCCATTCATTAGGGCGTAAACATCGTAATCCCCAGGGTAAATGCATGTATTGTTTGTGAAGAGTGTTAGGGTGCCGTTATCATTTATGTACAGTACTGTGTTCACGGAATTACCGAGTAAGTCCTTGGTTGAAATATCTCGGCGTGTTATTAGTGGTACATGTATGGTTATTGACTGCGTAGGTATCGAGCTTAGGATTATGGGTATCGTCTTCATGCCATTAATTACCAAGTAAAGTTCTCTGTTATATATGGGATTTATTGTCACATTACTTACTAAGTTCATGGTGGCACCATCTTGTGTAACTAGGAATACATTATTGCACTGTAGCTCCTGCAATGATTCACCGACAAAGCTTATTGTTATTTGCTTAATTAACATATTAACAGTACATTTAGGATCATACAGTAGATACTCAGTCCACGGTGTTATTTCTGGAATTCCAGGGTTTACGACTATGCAATTGCTAATTGAGTAGTTTATCCATGGAGCCCCTGTGAGCATTATCATTGGTTGAGATGTTGCAGGTAATATCATATTTTGCAGGTTATTTATGGGTACGTAGTAATACGGCGTGACTATTACGTAGGTAGTCCCATTGGCAGTGACTTGTATGTTGCTTGAGTACGTAACGTAGGTCGTTATCCTGGCATAGGTACTTATGGAGCCTATGTTTATGCTCGAATATTCCGTACTGATCGGCACAGTTAAGTAACTTCCAATACTCACGCTAGCGGGTAATATTGATATAATCCTAACCAGCGAAAATAAGTAATTGAGCCCAGGTACTGTTTGTATGGTTATATTCTGAGAACCCTGCGTTAGTGTATACGTCATATTAGAACCAGGTATAACCAAAGCCTCAGGTGGATATGGCCGGTAACCACCCAACCCTAGATAAACACCGTATACTGGCAATGAACAATTGATATTCATACTAACATACTTTGGACTATAATTAACTGGTACGGTCATGAAGGTACCATTGTATAGGACTAGGCTTACGGAAGTTATTCCTAAATTCGAGAATGGATCCAGATAGGCGATAAAATGTATGTTACCTCCACCTGAACAAAATTGGTAAATTGGTATTATTAATTGATTATTTGTTATATTGATTAATTGTGTAAATGTTTGATTATTTGAGTAAATGCTAATGCTTATGTAATTAATGACTATTTGCGCATGTGTGAGGGTAGGGAGCATAGCGAGTAATGCAATAATCATTATCCAGGTAATGCGTTTTATCACGAAGAATCCTAATAAAGGGATTATAAATAACACAAACACGTAAAATAACCCAAGACGTCTATGAGTGATGAGGCAGTTCGCAGTGGATTGGTGACAGGGCCTTCGAAATCTGATTATTGAAAAATCTACAAACCACTTGCCACATCAATATAGTTGGTCGGAGGGATATTGGTGAAACTATGAGGAAATTATTATTTAACAAGCACGTGAGACCAGGGTGAAGGTAATCCGCGCTTCTTACTGTATGCGGCATTCAGTAGTGCAACAAATATTGGGTGTGGGCGTAATGGCCTGCTTCTAAACTCTGGGTGGAATTGCGTGGCTACAAAGAAATAGTGGTTTGGTAACTCTATCATCTCTACCCTCGGCACGTCAGACCTCCAAGCCGAGAAAACAAGGCCCTTTTCGGTGAGTATCTTGAAGAACTTGGGATTCACTTCATACCTATGCCTATGCCTCTCCACTATCTCGGTTGTTCCGTAGATTGCATGGGCTATTGTACCCTTAACAATATTAATCCTCCTATTACCGAGTATCATTGTACCACCGAGCTCCTTAATATCCTTCTCCTCCGGTGTTATGTCAATGACTGGGTATGGCGTGTTTGGATCAACCTCGGTCGTGTGGGCGCCCTTGAGGTTAGCGACGTTTCTCGCGAACTCTACTGTGGCTAGTTGCATTCCGTAGCATATTCCGAGAAATGGTATGTTGTTCTCACGAACATACCTAATAGCCTCTATCTTACCCTCAACACCTCTAGCTCCAAAACCTGGCAACACAATCACAGCATCGGCATTGTTGAGTTCCGTAACCTTCGAAGGCTCCTTTTCGATCTCCTCGGTATCGCACCAAATAATGTTCGGCTTAATCCTTAACTTAGCCGCGGCATGCTTTATAGCCTCGACAATACTTATGTAAGAGTCGTGGAGTTTCACGTACTTACCACACATGTATATATTAACCTCATCCTTACCATCCTCAAGGGACCTCACGAACGCTACCCAATCATCTAGCCTAGGCTCCCTAGGCTCCAGCCCTAACTTCGTTACTATGTACCTCCCAAGACCCTGCTCCTCTAGGATGAGCGGTACTTTATAGATTGTATCTACATCATGTGATGTGAATACGGCGTTAATTGGCACGTTTGTGAATAGGGATATTTTCCTCCTCGTTGACTCATCAAGGGGCTTTGGCGCCCTTGCAATTATTATGTCTGGTTGAATACCAACCCTCCTAAGCTCAGCAACACTATGCTGTAATGGCTTAGTCTTAAGCTCACCCGTCGTTGATAACACGGGAACCAGGGCAACGTGAACAAACAATACATCGCTGGGCATCTCAAGCTTCATCTGCCTTGCAGCTTCGAGGAATGGTAATCCCTCATAATCACCAACGGTACCTCCAACCTCAATTAAGATGATGTCCGGTTTTTCGCGTTTTGCCACAAGCATTATCCTCCTCTTTATCTCCTCGGTAACATGAGGTATTAACTGAACAGTCTGACCCAGGTACTTACCTTTACGTTCTCTTCGGATTACCGTGTAATAAACCTGGCCGCTAGTTATGTTATGGTACTTGGGAACCTCGACATCAAGAAACCTCTCATAGTGACCTAAGTCAAGGTCTGTTTCACCGCCATCAAATGTTACGAATACTTCACCATGCTGGAACGGGTTCATTGTACCAGCATCCATATTCAGGTATGGGTCTATCTTAATTGCTGTTACATGATAACCCCGGGACTGGAGTATTTTGCCAATGGATGCTGTTGTTATGCCCTTGCCCAACCCAGACAATACGCCTCCTGTAATGAATATGTACTTAGTCGTCATATAAGACACGATTTAATTAAATATTTAATACTTTCTTTTATTGACAACAGAAGCTATTGATCAACGATTGCTGTTAATTCCTCATAAACTCCCATCACAAGTTCATGCCTTCGCTTAACCCTCTTCTCCAAGTCATATAATACAGTTCTCATTCTGTAAAGCTCGCCCTTCAACTTATTAACCCTATTAACCAGGTCTAACTCGCTTGGTGTTAATAGGTACTCAATACGTGCGTCAGGCTTTATCGTCTTTATCATTAAGTAAATATCGAACTTACTAAACCCCTTACTCCTAAGTTCATTAACTATGCTCGATATATCCTTAACCTGTGAAATTGAAGGCATTCGACACCACCTTCTGCAGATCATTAATGAAACCACTTAAGGCATTGTTAACGGAGCCCTGTAGATGCATTATGCCTGAGACCGTGTTGCCGAACAATCCGCTTATTAACGAAACCAACGCCACAAGTACAGCCATAGAGATTGCGATTAGGAGAACCTCTTCAATAAAAATGTCCCCATTGTTTTTCCTCCTAGTGCTTTTTTGCATCATCGATAATTAAATAATCAATTTGATATTTAAGGCACTACGACATTGGAAATCAACCAACCAACTTAACACCCTTCCTAAATCCATATTTCCTAACTACGTACGGTATCAATATTGGTAACACCACTGTGGCATCCTCAAGAACAAATGCTTGACGAGCCGTAGGCTTTACCTTACCCCACGTGATGGCTTCCTTAGGCCTAGCACCACTTAATGAACCATCCCACTCAATGGCCATCGTTACATAAACCACGTAATCAAGGCCACCCGCGAATTGGCTCCACCAAATGACGTGGTGCTTCGATATGCCACCACCGATTATCAACGCACCAAGTGACTTGCTTGAGTAAGCGATATCCATTAACTCATGCTCATCCTTTAACAAGTCAATCCTTACCTGCTTACCACCAGCCCTGGTCCTCTGGATTTCATTGTAGGTGAGTATTGCTGTGCCAAAGGCGCCGTCGACGAAGCCAGGTACATAGATAGGGACGCTAGCTTTAGACGCGGCTCTAATTATTGAGTATTCATCATCGATCCTCTTACCCATCTCCCAAAGAAGCTCCCTAACGCCCCACTCCTCCTTAATCTTCGCAAGCTCCTCCAGCGATGAGTGCACAAACTTCTCTATCAGTGGACCATAGTGCTCCTTTCTAACGGCAACATTGCCTATCCTATGAATGCCCTCCCTACTCATCTCAACATCATCAACATCGAAATAACTTAGGTAATACTTGCCACCCATGGACTTTGCAATATCGTGATCGAGAGTCCCCGCTGTTGTTATTATTACGTCCACAAAACCCCTCTCAATAAACTTAGCAAGTAGTCCGCGAAGACCTGTGGATACGAGGTTCCCTGTGAACGATAGGAACACCGTGACATTCTCATTACCATACATATCCAGGAGAACACTTGCTGCATCCGCTATATGCCTGCCCTGGAAGCCCCCAATCCTTTTATACGCCTCTATTAAGTCATCTATTGTATTTATGCCGGTGTCTATATCGAGTATTTCACCCACCAGGAATGGCGAGTTACTCATTGAATTGATGGGTTGCTATCAATTTTAATGCTTTAATTGCCCTAATAGCTATTACTTTATTACCTTGACCTCGCTAATTAGGCCTTGCTTTATTAAATCACTAATTATCTCCCTAACGGCCCTCATTGTCAATTGCGTCTTGTTGGAGATTTCCTCGATTGATCTATTGCCATCTATCAATTCTAAAACCTTCATATGCTCCTCATCAAGCTTTACGTTCTTGATAATATTTTTCAATTCCCCAACAGGTATCGGTATCTCAAGCCCTGGTATTTTGTAAAGGTAAACCTTATGGCTTCTCCATTCCTCATACAGATCCTCAACAATTAAAGGCTTCCAACCAGGCATCTCGAAATCGTGGGATACAACCCTAACACCGGGCTTCAACTCGCGCTCTAGCTTCGGTTTTATCCTTTCATTAACACTTGTGAGTAGGTACATTGTAACGACATCGGCATCTGATAAATCCTCCTCAAAGAAGTTTCCGTAAATCACCCTAACCCTATCCTCAAGACCTAGATCCTTAACCCTCCTTAGGGTCTGCTCGTAAAGGTCCTTCCTAATCTCTATACAGGCAGCTTGGGCTCCAAATTCCCTAGCGGCCATTATTACTATTCTACCATCACCACAACCCAAGTCATACACATGTTCACCACGCCTTACATTAGCGAGCTGAAGCATCCTCCTGACCACAACCTCCGGCGTAGGGACAAAGGGGACATCGTATGGCATGTTAAGATACGGAAAGAAGTCGGGGTTATTTATATCCTTCTCCTCTGCATAATCATCCTCTTCGAATCCCACGAAGTATGGTGATGAATCGTTCATTAAAAATTTAACCATGACCTCATTAGTGAACCACTAACCAATTTAAAGCCGTCATGAGGAATCCTCAGTAATTATGAGAATAGGCTTATGTGAACTCATAAGCTATATTACATCACCAGGGTTTTCGCAAAATAAACTCCCGAAAACATGAATAAAAGACCCTCCGTAGTTGAGGAGGGATAATTATTCGAAGACCTAATCAGTAGTTTACTACCGCATAAACAGAGTGAGCCTCCATTATTCAGGGTAGGAGTGGATCGGCTGTCGGTGTTTGGGTTAGTTCCGAGCATCGTAATCACAATTCTAGTTATTCATGAAACATGACCTTTACCTTCAATCCTTCCTCACCGTAATCAACATCGAGATCAACAAAACCCTTCTTCTTTAACACCCTAATTGCATCAATGAGTAATTGCCTCTCTTGCGGTGATATCCTCGCCAAGGCATCATTTAAGTCATCAGAGCTCCTGATCACATCTATGTACTTCCTTATTAATACCGAGTTTAAGTTCATAGGTGTTGGGTTTTTCTCGAGTATTAGACCATGAATTGTGGAATCCGTTATCGAGTATATACTCAATATTACATCAGATAATGATACACATTTATTAATTACATCATTTATTAATGAGGATAATTCAGAGAGCTCCGGGTACTTACTCTCCAATCTATTGATTAAAATCCTCAATTCACTTATTTTCTCGATAAAGTCCATGTACGTATTAACACCGAGGCGAAAAATTAAGCTATTAATTAATAAAAAGCAAAAATATAACACCTAAGAAGCATCACGCATCACCCCCTGCTGCAACCCTCAGGCCTATTTTTGTGCCCTAGGTTTTATGATTATTGCCAAAATAACTACAATATATAATAATTTATTAACCCGCCTAATTATTTAAATCAATTTCATGGGTATTATTGAGAGGGTAGTTGAGGAACTCAGGAAGAGAGGTTTTAGGATCAGGATCATTCGTGATAATGCAATAAGGGCTGATCTTAATAGGTTTAGAGTTAAGGTTTGGATTGTACCTAACGATTACTTTCCATGGTGGTCTAATCCCCTTGATATGGTTGAGGAACTTGAGCTTAATGATGTTGATGCGATTTTCATAGTATCCGAGAGACCTTACGTGATTAGTGATTACATTGTTAATAACATGTCGAAAATTCGTTATTGGTTTAATAAGGAGTTGAACGTTAAGGTATACTCAATAAATGTTGATAGGTTGGAGGAGGATTTGGAGGACGGCATAAACCTCGCAATAACAAACAATTATAGTAAGGTAAGTAATGTATTATTGAGAGGTGATACGTGCCCAAGTTGTGGTTTACCAATGAAGCTTGTGTACTCATCGAGGTATTTATCACATAGGTGGAAGTCTTGGGTTAATGAGTATGTTGAGGTTTGCGAAAGATGCAACATTATTTCCCATAAATTAATTATTAGTCACACATATGACAGATTATAATAAAGGATTTTCTACGGAATAACACTTATTAACCAGAGAAGAGATTAACTGTGGAAGTTTATGGCCGATTTACCCTTTATGCCACTTGATGCAAGGTTTGCCGATGTGTTGGGACTCATTGACACGTTAGTCAACGAATTCGGAGGGCAAGCTGACATATTCATGATCGCGAAGGAGATGGAGTCCGATGTCGATGATATTATGCCAGCCTTAAATGCCGCGGTTTATTTGGGCTTTGTTGAGGTTAAGGATGGTGATATTAAAATAACGGAATCCGGTAAGGAATTTTTAAACGCTAGAATTGTAGATAGAAAGAGAATCCTGAGGCGGAAACTACTTGATCTGGAGCCCTTCCATACAGCCTATAATCTTGGATTGAGTAAGCCATTCACGATAAATGACCTCATAGAAGAATTGAATAAGGAGGGCTACATCGAGGTTAGGGAACCAGGTATCGCCCACCTTCTAGAAATATTATTAGCAGAATGGGGTGCATTTGCTGGAATACTCAAGAAGAAGGGCGATGAGTACATATCACTACCATAGATCTATATAAGTTTTATAACTTTATTAAGAGCATTCACCTTACCCTCACTTGTTCAAATATTGTATACCCACACCGACCACATTAATATAGGAATGGAATAATCAAAACACAAGCTCGACTAACACGCATACTACGTCGAATAATCCTCAATGAACCAAGTAGTTTAGGATTAAGATGACTATGTGAAAAGGCTTAGTAGCGAGACCGATATCAAGCACAGCCACGCCGTAGACGCCCTCGCCCGAGCGGCCCCACAAACCCACACCCACGGGGGTTACTTCACAAAAGCACTTAGAGACGCTTGCGTAAACACCGCTTGGTAACGAGACGGTTCTAGAATATTATTTTATTTTTCGTTCCGTGGCAAAATTTTGCCATGAATCAACTCCACAATAATTAACAAAATAAATCTTGATTCTGGCTGTGGTTTTGTTTGTTTTTGTTTTGTCGGTTTCGTGGTTTGATCTTCGAATACTTTATTAGGCGTGTTTTGTCAAACTCAAGTAGGCTTCAACATAAAGTCTCGATACCCTAATTACCCTATTAAACAATCCACCACACCAACCATCCACAAGCACGCAAAAATCAATCGAGAAAAAGACCTAAAAACAAATGTACAGTACATAAATAAGTCTCATCAACAGGAAGTCACGGAAGGGCACTTAACTAATCCGTTATTTTAACAAACATCATGCCTGAAACCACGACTTCCTCAATAACTCCGTCATTCAATAATTGATTATACACTAAATGCCAGTTATTTGGAACGCGACTTGCAAGCCAGTCCTCGAATTCAGGCTTGGGGATCATGCCATGGATCCTCTTTCTTATCTCATCAACAATCACTTGGAGATTTAGTTTACCACCTCCATTGTCCTCTGAACCATTATTCCTCCCCTTACCATCCTTCCTAGCCATAAGGCTCTCGCCAGCTTTCCTTCTTATGTAGAACGTGTTATCTAATGTGCTGTACATGACCTCAAAAAGCCCCGACCTACTTAATTTATTGATCATATCTAGATCTATCCTAATCCCTAGGGCGTCCTCGATCTCCTCAATGCTTACCCACCCATCGCCAACGATCCTCACTAATTTCCTGAGTATGTCATCATTAAGTAATAATGAATTCACGCTAGAACAAACCTGTGCCCATATAAATCTTAAATAATTAATTTAAAAAAGGATTGATAATGGCAATAGCATTCAGGACGCCTGTAGTCATCGTGCTGGGTAGGGTTGGTAATGAGTTAGCAACCTGGAGCGCCAATGAGGGAGTATCAGTGTTGGGTAATGTGCTTGGTATCGAATTGCTCGAGGAACTCAAGGTGGAGAAACAAATAACTGGGCACCTCGCCATCGCCTCCTTTGGTCAGTACATAATTAAGGCTGTGGATATGGGTAGTAGGTATGGATCGTATACATTGAGTGGAGATGCACTCGTTAGAATACCCAGCAGGGGTAATGTGGACCTTAAGAGATACAATGATTGGTTCACAATAAGGAACACATTCATACTAATTGGAGATCCGGCTTCGGGCTACGTTAATGATTACTACCCAATAATTTGTCCATACAGGGTTGGTGATACCCTATTCATCAACACTGGATATACAAGTGCCAGTAACGTTAGGGTTATATTGACTATCCTAGGCTTATTACGTAATTACGCCAGTGGTGGTAGCATAAGTGCAACGTGCATGTGTAGGATACCATCAATGCCCCTGGAGGTTGCATTAATCATTAGTAACAAGTACTTACTATTCAGGACGTACATGAATGAGGCACGCACAACGCCTGGCAATAAATACCTAGTGTTACTGACGAAGGGCGGTAACGTTGTTAGTAAGTACTCAACAAGTAACGAACCACTCAACTTAGTAACTAACCTACTCAACGAAATTAGGAATCTTTAGTGAAGCTAAGAATTATTAATTTAACTAATTCACATAACATGTGAGTATAAGCACGGGATTTGAATTCGTCGCGGACAACGTATTACCAGTAATAAGGAGTTTAGTGGCTAAGAAACTCCTGGAAAGTGGGTATAGTCAATTAAGGATTGCCAGGGTACTCGGCATAACACAACCTGCAGTTAATAGGTACGTAAATAGGGATATCAATGAATTAATGAGTAAGGTAGAGGCTCTCGGCATTGATAAGGATTGGTTGATGAAGGTTGTTAACAATGTTGTGAACCTTATAATTAGTAATAAGGAGTATGATGCTCTTGAGTATTTAACAAACACGATAACCATGGAGCTCGGCTCGTTGAGATTTTGCGAAGCCCATAGGAAAGTTGTTCCATCATTACCAATTAACTGTAATGTATGTTCCATATTATTAACGGGTATTACGGATTCAGTACTGAGGAATCTCGAAAAAGCCCTATCAATACTTGAGCTACACCCCGAAATCCGGGTTTTAATGCCCAGGGTCCTCATGAACATAGTTGAGGCAAAGCCCGGCGCCTCTGATGAGAGGGATGTGGCTGGTGTACCCGGTAGGATTGATGCCCATGATGGTAAGGTGATAATAGGTTCGAAACCCATGTACGGTGGTAGTAAACACCTCGGTAGACTGATAGTTAGGTGCATGAGCGTTAATCCCAGGTATAGGTCAGTTGTGAGCATAAAGTATGATGAGACAGTGGAGCAAGCCCTAAAGGAGTTGGGGATGCGCTATACAAAGGTTGGACCTCATGAGAAGCCCAGTGAGGACGAAGTTATTAATTCAGTGGCGAATTCCTTAGGCGCCAACCCAACGCTTGACGCTATTATAGATCTCGGTGGTTATGCCCTAGAGCCAGTCACCTATATATTTGGGTTTGACTCGGTCGACGCGGTGCTAAAGGTTGTGAAGATTGCCTCCACCATAACCTCATTAACGCGTAACTCACCTCCTTAACTTACTCACTAGGTAATTCACTATATGCACGGCTGGGTTTATGCCAGTTGCCCTTTTGAAACCTTGCCATGACATTGTGGGGTTAATCTCAAGTATGAAATAACCATCCTTTGTCTCGGCAATATCCACACCGCCATAATCAAGACCCAGAACCTCGATGGATTTCAAAGCCAACTCACGGAGTTCACTCGTCACCTTAGCGGGTTCGGGTTTAGCGCCCTGCGCCACATTACTCTTCCACGAAACACCCCTCCTGAATTCGGCGCCTATGACCTCATTGCCGACAACAACCACCCTGTAATCACCATTTCCAACCTTATCGAGATATCTCTGAACGTATATTGGCTTGTTGAGGTTAACCAGGTAACTGAATATGTGCATTGCAACATCAGCATCATCAACCTGAAACACACCAAAACCCATCGCACCCCTAATTTGCTTAACAACAGCCTTACCAAACTCCTTAACAGTGTTGTATCCCACGAACATGTTCTCACTAACCACGGTGTCTGGGACTGGTAAACCGTGCTTTGCAAGAAGCATTAATGATGAAAATTTGTCACTGGCGATTAACCAATTCATCACGGGGTTCATTACGTAAACCCCACTCAACTCAATCGACCTAATAACCCAGAGCCTATGCGAAAACTGCTCAAAATCCTTAATCACACCTATATGCCGTAATACAGCACCTGCTATGTTAATCTCCTCATAATTAGATCTACCAACCAATTGATAATAACTAATACCACCCCTACCCAACCTAACACCAACCATGTCGATATACACCCTCCTCACCCTATGCCCAAGGGATCTAATCGCATTCTCTAAGTCAACGACATCCTCAGGGTTGTACTCAACTTCGTACGGCCTAATTATGCCTATATCCACAATGCCAACTGGGCGAAGCGGCTTTTTAATCTAAACCTCCCGCAGCATTATAATTAATGCAGAAATCACTATAAGTATACGTAAAGTAAACGTTTACCTACTCAATTTTTAGCTTATCTAAATTGATAGATGCAGGAATAACACCCTTCCTAAATCTCCTTTCATCGGTATTTATTGGTCTTGTCGCATCAATACCCATCTTCGTTGTTATGCCCTGTACTGGATCTATCGCCACGGGATCTAAAGTCGAACCCCTCGCATATTTAATAAGTACTAAATCCTCATCTGCCCTGAATCTCGTTGCGATGGCCCACTCAACATCACTTGGATTATCTATATCTATATCGTCGTCAACCACGACAACGTACTTAAGGCTCGGATGCGCTGCAAAGGCAGCCATTATTGCATTCTTAGGGTCACCATCGCTTTGCTTCCTAATGGATACTACAGCATGTAACCAGCCGCAACCTCCATCTGTTAACCTGACAGCCTTAACCTCAGGGACAACATTACTAACGAACTTCCAGATCTTAGCCTCCTTCTCGATACCCATCAATACCCTATGCTCGGAATAACCAGCAACAAGCGCGTGCGCAATTAATGGTGAATCCCTCCTAACGTACACCCTGGTTATCTTAACCACAGGTTGGGTCCTAACCTCATCATAGGTACCAAGTACGTCCATGCAAGGCCCCTCACTAGCCTCCTCATTAGCCAGTATATACCCCTCCATCACAACCTCAGCATAAGCGGGCACAGGTATACCATTATCTAAAACCTTAACCTCAAGTGCACCGTTAAGTAGGGCATTGGCTACGTTTAACTCAAAGACTCCAAATGACGGTGATGAGGCTGCTGCAACAAGTACTGCTGGGTGAAGACCCCAAGCAATACCCACCGGTGTGTCCTTACCGATCTCCTTATTTCTCATGTAAATCCTGTAAAGGTGCCTAGGCACAAGCCTAATAACGAATCTATCAGGACCTATCGGCGTTAACCTATGTATGCTCGCGTTCAGTATTCCATCCTTAACATCCATACCAATGACAACAGCACTGGTTAAGCATGGGCCAGGTTCTAACTCGAAATACCTCGGTATGGGTAATCTAGTTAAATCAACATTTGACTGTGGTTCATAGACTGCATTATTAGTCTCCCTGGGCTTGTACGAGGCTGCGACATCCTCAGCCCATAAAAGCCTCTCATAGAAATCAACATCACCCTTAGCACCAACGGCTCTGTAAACCTTATCCCTAGTATTCACTAAATTACCAACAACATGCACATTATCGAATTCACGAACCCTCACAAACTCTAGAGCCGGACCTTTATCTAACTTCGTAAGTACGTAGGGAATTTCATAGTTAATGCTTAATTCATCGTCGACATACCTCAATAAGCCATCCTTCCTGAGATCCATCATGAATTTCCGAAGATCCATTGTGTTCGAAGGAGATTGGGTACATATTAATACTTTTTATTATTTTATTTTTGTTTTTATCATAAACGTTAGAATTGATATTGAGACTTCAATTTGATTCCGATGCCAGGTGTTTCAGGTACATAGACCTTACCATTCTTAGCATACATTATTGATTTGGGTTCATCAAAGACATCGAATATCCCACTCCTCAGGGGGTTATCCGGTGCCGTGTACTCGATCCACATGGTGCCCGGTTTCGCAGCAACAAGATGGGCGCTTATTACGGGCATTAGGTGCGGTGATACTGGTATGCCATAGGCACGCGCCAAAGCCCAAACCCTAAGCCACTCGGTAATTCCACCGACATGGCCGACATCAGGCTGTACTACATCAACAACCCCTTCCTCAAGCAATAACTTAAAATCATAGATTGTGTGATGCTGCTCACCAGCCGCAATGGGTATTTCACAGGACCTCTTCAGTCTCTTATAACCCTCAAGATTATCGGGATGAACAGGCTCTTCGATCCAGAATAAATCGTATTTCTCCCATTTCCTACACATTCTCATCGCTAGGTTTAAGTCGTAGGTGCCGTTCAAGTCAACCATTAATTTAATATCAGGACCCACAGCCTCCCTAACAGCCTTAATACGCTCAGTGGCCACATCAGGCGATACGGCAGTCAGCGAGCCCCTAATCTTAACTGCATCGAAACCCTGTTTAACATACTCAAGGGCCTTGGCGGCTAATTCCTTGGGTGGTAGTTGATGGGCAGTGTTTGCGTATGTGGGAACCTCGCTCCTATAACCGCCAAGCAACCTCCAAAGCGGTTTTCCGCTCTCCTTAGCTAATAAGTCCCAAATAGCTATATCAACACCACTAATTGCGTGGATAACAAACCCCCTCCTACCCCACCTCGTAGTCCTTTGAAATACCTCATCCCACATCGCCTCATACTCGGTGGTATCCCTGCCAACAACGAATTTTGATACCACTCTCTCAATAAACGAAGCCAGTAAGTCAGAGAAGTAAACGCCCTCCTTAATGTGATGATAATCAGTAACATATCCAATACCCTCAGTACCATCCTCACCAATCACCTTAACCAGGACCATATCATTGGCAGAGCCGAAATCTGGGATTTCAAGGCTGGCTCGATAAACTTTAACCCTGATTTCCTTAATCTTCACAGTCTTAGTAGCTTTACTTTAACCTATATAAGTTTTATAACTTTATTAAGAGCATTCACCTTACCCTCACTTGTTCAAATATTGTATACCCGCACTTACCGCAGGCCCACCTGGGTACGGGCACCTTGTGGTAAGCCATCACTGAACCGCACCTTGGGCATATTCTCCTTAGGAACTTTATTGTACCCTTTTCATAATCCACCTCATACCACGTATGCGCCCTTGCCTTTACCTTCTCCTTCCCCATCCGGTTCCCGCAAGCCTCATTATTTTTAAGATTTTCTTCATTTTCTTCACAAAGTCTCTACCACGATCAAGACCAAAGCGAGGTCCACTCTGAGTTCCTGTACTCATTGAGTACGTCCTCATAAACCCTCTTTGTCCACCTGGCTATTCTATCCCACGTGTACCACCTAAGTACGGATTCCCTGGCATTTCTCGCAATCCTCATTCTCAACTCCTCATTACTAAGCAGAATCTTTGCTGCCCTCACTATTTCCTCTACGTTGTTAGGAGGCACCTTAACACCATTGTACCAATCCCTAACTATTTCGTCAGGTCCACCGACCCTCGTGGTTATTACGGGCACGCCGGTGGCCATGGCCTCCAGTATCGTTATCCCAAACGGTTCATAGCGACTGGGTAGTATTGCCAGGTCTGAAACCTTTAGTATTGAGTAGAGTGTTTGGTCGTCAACCCTGCCCGTGAAGTAAACCTTACTCCATATGCCCCACTCATGGGCTAGTTCCATTAAGTATTCCCTCATTGGTCCGTCACCCACTATCAATAATTTCAATTCCCAATTCCAATTAAGCAACTCCCTAAATGCAGCCAGTACAAGATCAGGCCCTTTCTCATAGACTAACCTACCAACGAACGTTATGATCCTCTCGTTAGGCATTGCGTATAAATCCCTAAACCCGGAGCTTGGGCTTACCGAATCTATGTAACTAGTGTCAATGCCGTTAGGTATCATTACCAATTTATCCTTGGGAACCCCATGCACCCTAACCACCTCACCAAGCATGTAATTGCTGCAAACAATGACCTTCCAAGCCTCGTACGTAGTCCTCCACTCCCAGGAGTGAATTATGAACTGCTCCTCATTATAGACGCCGCCACGCCTACCAACCTCGGTTGCGTGTATTGTGGCTATCAGGGGCTTATGAAGTAAATGCTTTAACGCAATACCCGCCGGCCCACTTAACCAATCGTGAACGTGTATGAGATCGAAATCCCATTGATCATACAACCTAAGGACTTCCTCAATCATCTCCTCATTGAAGTTTAGAACCCAGGTTATGAAGCCAGTAGATCTAAACCTAAATGGATCAACCCTCCTGACATGTACACCATCAACCTCCTCAGAGGCTGGTACACCAGGTAGGGATATGCTTATCACGGCAGTTTCCACACCATTCCTAACAAGGTTCCTCGTAATGTGATAAACATGCCTACCCAAACCACCAATCATGTGGGGTGGCCATTCCCACGAGAGGTGAAGAACCCTAATGCCCACATGCGCTTAATTCATTACCACATTTAAAAATAAGATCTTAAGACCTTATGAAGGATCTAGTGAAATAAAACTTAAAATGAATTTGATGTGCGAGGATTTATGTGAAGATAGTACTTGTAGCTGTCCCCGGTAGTGGTAAGTCTACAACACTTAAGTATGTCAAGGAGATGCTGCCTGACGTGACTATCGTTAACTACGGCGATTACATGCTTGAGGTAGCCAGGAGGAATTATGGAATAACCAATAGGGATGACATGAGGAAGAAGCTTCCAGTTGAGGAGTATAGGAAGGTCCAGGAATTGGCTGCGGAGGAGATAGCGAGGCTATCTGGCGATGTCATAATAGACACGCATGCAAGCATTAGGGTTCAGGGAGGCTTTTACCCAGGACTTCCTGACAGGATAATCACGAAGTTAAGGCCTGACGCAATAGTACTCATGGAGTTCGACCCAAAGGATATCCTAGAGAGGAGGTCCAAGGATGTGGGGCTTAGGGACAGGGAGGCAGATACTCCCGAGGAAATTGAACTACATCAACTAGCCAATAGGTATTACGCCTTCGCTGCAGCCAATGCAGGCGAGTGCTCGGTGTACATCCTAGACTTCAGGAAGAAACCGCAGACTAGGCCTTTTGAGCATGCCGAGATGGCGGCAAAATTCATTGTAGATCTAATAATGAGGAATAGGTCAGCCACAAAGTAGGGCTTTACACGTTGTTCGATAATTGGCGCGTAATATTTAAAATAACAATCCTGCCCCATAGGTCGTATGAAGGCCTTAATAATCGTCGCAGATGACTCATACAAAGGCGAGTACTCAATGATGATGCAAGCACTTAGGCAACTGGGTATGGAAGTCAGTACGGGATTGGTAAGTAAGACCGCTAGGGTAAATTTCGACCTAGACTTTACCGAGAATTTTGATGAAAATAAACTTGGTGATTACGATATTATTGCATTCATAGGGGGTTACTGGGCTTATTACACCGTTACTGGTAAGGAAACACCGGGTAGGGTTAAGCCGATGGTTAATAGGGATATCTTCGAGAAGTTATTAACGAAATCGGTAAGTGGCGGTAAGAAGGTCATACTGCCCCTAGCGCTACCCGCGTACGCCGCCAAGCTCGGTCTGTTAAAGGGTAGGAGGGCCACGGTATACCCAACCACCGAATTAATAAGCCTATTAAGAAGTAATGGTGTTGAGTTTGTGAATGAGGATTTTGTGGTTGATAATAACATAGTGACAATGAAGAAGGTTAGTGTTGATACGGTAATTAAAGCACTTCGTGAATAATCCTGTTTTTGCAATAAACCCTCTAATCAATGGGCAAATAACTTAAATTACAGTGCACATCCCTCCTAATCAATAATGGGATCGATGCAGTACAAGTCATTAGAGATGTACGAGATACCTAGAGTAGTGGTGTTTGGACCCAACGCCATAAACAAAGTCCCCGAAATACTCAGTAAGATTAATCTCAATGGACTGAGGGGGCTTATTCTCATAGGACCGCACTTCGGTAAGCATCTACTCGATAAGATAGGGTGTAGGATTTGCGATGTTGAGGAGATCAATGAGTTAAGCCCTGAGAGCATCATTAATCTCGCCAATAAATATGCGAATACTGCCGACTACATAATAGCCCTCGGTGGTGGTAAAATAATCGATTTTGGGAAGGCGTTGGCGCACATTATGAATGTGCCCTACGTATCAATACCCACAATAGCCAGTCACGACGGTATTGCCAGCCCCTACGTGTCCCATGTACTCCAGATGGATTTGAATAAGTACGGTATTGGTAAGGTTCACAAGTCCCCAATAGCCATCATAGCGGATACGTCAATAATACTTGAGGCGCCAAGGAGATACTTATTGGCTGGTGTTGGTGAATTGGTGGGTAAGTTAATAGCGGTTAAGGATTGGGAGTTCGCAGTTAGGGTCAAGGGTGAGGAGTTCAGCGAGTACGCTGCTGCCTTAGCCAGGGACAGCGCATTGATAGCCCTGAGGAATGGGAGTAAATTAAGGGTTCATAACGAGGAGAGCGTTAGGATAGTGGTTAAGGCATTGCTCGGCTGTGGCGTTGCCATGGCAATTGCGGGAAGTTCAAGACCGTGCAGTGGCTCTGAGCACCTATTTAGTCACGCAATAGACATACTCGCTAGGGAGAAGGGCTTCAGACCCGCATTACATGGTGAACAGGTGGCGTTGGGAGCGATAATGATGGCTTACCTCCACGGAATGAAATGGAGAAAGATAAGGGCATTCCTACAGGGCTTGAATATTCCCGTCACAGCCAAGGAGTTAGGTCTAGATAGGGATATCATCATCGAAGCGCTAATGATGGCGCCCAACGTTAGGCCCGAGAGATTCACAATACTAAGTACGGGCCTATCAAGGAAGGCTGCTGAGAATATAGTTGAAACCACAGGAATAGCATAATATTTACTGATGAATGCTGTGTAATCTACCATAAATCCTAAATGCCTGCTTAGATTGTTTTAATTAATAAGTAACCGAACACAAGACCTATTATTATTGATGCAATAAAGCCAATGAGTAATTCACCGAAATACCTCAGGTTTATTAACCTGAATTTATGTGCCGCGCCAACACCAACCAAGCCGAAGGATGTTACAACGGTGATAGGCATCGGTACCGAGTAAAACGTCCCAACCTCCATCGCAATAAATGAGAACAGCTGTATTGTGAACCCCGTCAGAGGACCCAACGTAAATAACCCCGTACTTAACCTATACAGTGTCCTCCAACCAATCAACAAGGCGCCTAGTATGGAGCTTAGGGTTATTATAATGAAACCCCCATAACTAAATTTGAGTAGTGCCCACAATAGCCCAAGGTTATTTGCACCGAATGAAAATGATAATAGAAAAACAGTGATTATAGACAAAATCCTGTAAATACCGATATACCTAAACGAGAGTCTAGAAAAAACACTCAACGACCTATATAGGAAGTATGAGAGCAACATTACTATTATTGGTAAGGACAACCAATAACCAAGCACGAGAGGGGCATTACCTAATAAATGATTTAGCGCTAATGATGCGCCAACCAGACTTGCGTATAATGAACCCGTTAACGATATTGGTACCCTCATACTCTCGCCAATCACGAATATTGTTACCGTAACTATCATGGCGACCATGGCAACCTCACCACCAACAACATTAGCCCTCATGTACATACCCTGCAACCACAAACCAAGCACATAACCAAGCACAGCAATCAATAAGGCATACTTATAGTCAATGGACCTAGAACCCACAGCAGCACCCGCATTAGCCGACAAATTATTCCCAGACACCAAAAACGACAACGCAAAGGCTAATACGTAATTTACGAATACTGTACTTGACATACACTACCCAACTTACACATCTCCCTAAATGCTTTTTCCACTATCAACAACAAAACTATCGATACAATATACTTCTCAATACTACGAACAATAAAAATACCAAGCATAAAGTTAAACAAGATAAGCATAAAACATACCCCATGTACCATTACTTTAACGTAGACTAATTGCCATGGGATGAAGATCATGAGGCAATAATTAACCTCAATACAGTCGGCTTAACCAGACACATAGCCGGCCTAATAAACATGGACAACTCAATAGATATTACCTACATTGAGTAGCGGAAGAATTACGTTTAGAGCATTTATTGTGAAGAATGCAGAGACTTCCTATCATTATTATATTATGACATTGTATGCGAGAAATTAGTAACGAGGACTATATCCTGATACTAAGAGAGATGGTGAACTATACCACATCTAACTTAGATGCCAGTGAACTACTCAGGAGGATTGAATCATACCTACAACACCCACTGAAACGACTAAGAACTGAATTTTACCTAGCATATTGTGAAGGAAAATAACATCGAGAGAATTCCATTAACGCTACAAACAATGCACAAGGCAAAAACAACCCAAACGCAAACACACCCTTGATGCCCTCATCCAAGTGACTCCACAAAATCACGCATGAAGAAAAACCTAAAAATACCCAATACCACAAAAACCACGCCCCGGTAGTATAGCCCGGTCCAGTATGCGGGCCTGTCGTCCATGGTCTCAGCCATAAAAATTGGGCAGAAAGCCCGTGACCCGGGTTCAAATCCCGGCCGGGGCGCCTTCATTCAATTCCTTTTTATGGGTTGTTTATCCCCGTGGGTGTGGGTTTGTGGGGCCGTTCTGGCGAGGGCTTCCAGTGCGTTGTTACGCTTGATGCCCGGTCTTCCGCGTTTGTACTTCGTCATGTTATAGAGTCTCTTGAATTCTTCACGGCTTATTCTCCCGTCGTGGTACACCAAAATCAACTCAATTCTTAACCTCCTGAGCAGATGATGCACAAATGGTCTAATCAGCCTAAGCAGTTTTACAGCATCCTCACCACCGAACACTAACGCATCGGCTGTTTCGTATGATTTAATGCTTCCAACGATGTCGAACCTCCTGGCGATTACTTCCTCAACACATCAAGGTTTATTCTCTTCGGGCAAGCCTTACAAGCCGAAATCTCTATATAGATGGTTGCATGATATTCCACTGTATGATAATCCACCTTCCTATACCCATCGATTACGCCAGCCACGTATTTCGCAAGCTCCCCATCGCTGAACCTCTCAAGGATTTTCTTAAACTCATCAGCACTTGGCTCAATGGGCCACGGCCATTCATCACTGCCTAGATCTACGTAGTATAATAAATTGATTGGTTTATGTACGTATTTCGCAGCCGGCGTTCCCCTTCCCACTTGATTTTTAAACTCGGCGCCTTAACTGTGTTCAGTAACTTTGCGAAGAACACTGCGTCAATGCTAAGTTTTATTCTTGCCCTTGTTTTGTACTTATGGATTTCTTGTTTTGTGTAGTGCTTTCAAGCTAGTCGATATAGAAATGCGTAGATTTTCACTGTATTTTCCTCATAAGGAGACTCATAATGATGGTGGTTTCAGATAACGTGGTTAGCAAGTCTGGCTATAATCGCAAGTTGATTGCTGTGATCTCTAATATCAATGTTAAAAACTCAATAGGTACCTTGGTATTCATGTCCTCTAAATAAATAATAACCGGCATGACCAAGTCAAATTTTAGATGCAGGACTTAGGTTTGAGGAAATTAAAATAATTCTATCTCCATAGGGGTCTCATTTATTTTTAAGGTCCCCTGTGAGTTGGTTTTTCATGGTATGTACATATTTTATTCCTTAATGGTGAAGCGAATCATCGTATGTTTTGTGCATTACTCGATTTATCTGTTGTTCCTGTCTTATTATTGACTGAGTAATGTTTAAAATTTGGATAAGTCTTCGATTCACTCATGACAATGGATAGGGATGGAAATGATGAGGAGTTGAATAAGATAATAGAGAGGAAGGCTAGGGAGTTGTTGAAGGGGGCTGGGAATGATGTTGTTGAGCTTGGTGAGGATGGTTTCGAGAGCTTTGTTAGGAGTAGGAAGGTTGTTGTTGTGGACTTCTGGGCGCCGTGGTGTGCTCCATGTTTCCTGCTAGAGCCCATAATGAAGGCCTTGGCTAAGGAGATGCCGTGTGTAGCCTTTGGTAGATTAAATACGCAGCAGTGGCCTGATGTGGCTGCTAAATATGGTGTGATGAGTTTACCCACGGTAATAATATTCAGGGATGGTGAGCCTGCAGACTTCGTTGTTGGTGCTGTGCCTAAGAAGATACTTGAGGGCAGGATTAGAAAAGTCCTTGGTGAAAATTAATTTTAAGGCCTTCACTACTATTCTGATTACTTTATATTCTCCTCCTTCTCAATTTCACCTAACGACTTATCTAAGGCATCTATCGCCTTATCTATGTGCTCCTGCTTAACGGTCAATGGAGGCGCAAACCTTATCACGTTACCATTCCAACCACTGGTGACGAAAAGCACGCCCCTCTTTAAAGCCCTGTTTAGGCATATGTCACTTGTCTCTTTAGTGGCTGGCTCCTTCGTCTTCCTATTCTTAACAAGCTCTATACCAATCATTAGACCCAAACCCCTGACATCACCAATGAGTGGGTGTTTGTCGTAAAGCTCCATTAGCCTCTTCATGGCGTAATCACCCATTTTCCTTGCATTGCTTAGGAGTTCCTCCTTATGGATATTGTAGTAATCGACCGTAGCCTTAACCGCAGCCATTATTAATGCGGAGGCACCAAATGTCGAGTGCTCATCGTTCAATTGCATAACCGATGCTATCTCCTTACGGGTAACAACCGCGGATGCCGGTAGTCCACCGGTCATGCCTTTGGCGGCAACCACTATGTCAGGTTTAACGTTGAACTGCTCAAAGGCCCAGGTTGTGCCTGTCCTACCCATGCCCGATTGAACCTCGTCAAATATCAGCAGTATTCCATAGGTGTCTAGGATCTTCTTAAGGTCTTCAAAGAAGTTCTTGGGCGGCACAACAATACCACCAACACCCTGTATTGGCTCCGTCACGAGGCAGCAAACATCCTTTATCGCCACATAATTTATGTAGTACTCTATCGTCTCCACAGCCACCTTACCGCACTCCTCGGGTGGCATTTCCCCGAATGGGCACCTGTATGGGTATGGGAATGGTGCCACTAACGTGCCTGGTGGCAATGGTCCATACTCCTTCCTCCTCATCCCATGATAGACACCCGTTAGGTACGTCCTACCATGGTAACCACCCATTAGGTACATCACGTAGGTGTTCTTCGTATACCTCCTGGCTATCTTAAGGGCTAACTCAATACCCTCCGAACCACTTAATTTGAAGTGTACCTTATTGTACATGTTCTTGTCAGGGAATAGGCTGAGTACGGCCTTTGCAGCATTCAACAACTCCTCCGTGTACCAGTTATAACCATTACCAGCCACCAGTCTCTTTGCGGTCTCTGTTATGGCATCAACAAGCCCAGGCGGATTATGACCCAGTAATGCCGTTGTTACCACGGTCATGAAGTCGAGATAAACATTACCATCAACATCGTACACGTACACATCACGAGCCTCTCTAACAACAATCTTATGGGTTGGGTATAGGTTCGTCATCAAGTACTCATCTAGTTCCTTAAGAAGTTCTTCCGACCTTCCCATCGGTAAAGCTGATATTTTCTTCCTTTTAAATTTTAATCTATCTAATTTAATACTTAAATTATTTTTTATCGAAGATATTTAGTAATTTATCTCAATAACTTGGTTTAGGGTAAAAATATTTTATTGAATTTCACAACTACCAGAAATAAATAGTTTATTTACTTATCAATAGAAAGGTTTTTTAAAATTAACTATGAGGACACCTCGATAATTATGGAACCGCAATCGCAGGTTCAGAGTGGTAAATCCGTAGAATTAACAATAACATCACCGTTGGATTTATTGTTCAATCCTAGATCGGTTGCGATAATTGGTGCAACACCTAGGGAAAATAGTGTTGGTGGTGTTATTACCAAGAATCTACTAACGAAGTTTAAGGGCAAGGTTTACCTTGTGAATCCCAGGTATGACGAGGTTAATGGTACTAAGTACTACAAGTCCGTTCTTGATGTTCAGGATGAGGTTGATCTATGCGTCATCGCCGTTCCCGCACCAGCAGTTCCTAAGGTAACTGACGAATGTATTAGGAAGGGTGCTAAGGTGACCATAATAATTAGTGGTGGTTTTAGTGAGGTTGGTGAGGAGGGTGCCAGGTTGGAGGAGGAGCTTAAGAAGGTTGCTTTAAATCGAATAAGGGTACTTGGGCCCAATTGTATTGGTGTTTATAATGCGTTTAATGGTTTGGACACGTTCTTTCTCCCTGAGGATAGGATGGGTAGGCCTAAACCTGGTCCCCTCGCATTGATTAGCCAGAGTGGTGCTGTTGCTGGTGCAATCCTTGATTGGGCTGCCAGGAGGAATATTGGTGTTGGTTTAGCTGTAAACTACGGCAACAAGCTCGACATAAACGAAGCAGAACTACTCGAATACCTAGCCAAGGATAGTAGGATCAAGGTCATCGTAATGTACATGGAAGGACTAAAATACCCAGGGGAGGGCAAGAAACTGCTTGATGTGTTGAGGGAGGTCGTTGGTATAAAACCGGTGGTTGTATATAAGGCCGGAAGAACCAAGGCCGCATCAGGTGCTGTTAAGTCCCACACGGCTGCATTGGCTGGCAACTACGAAATATACCGAGCAATGCTAAGACAGGCGGGGGTTATTGAGGCTGATAACTTAACGGATGCCTTCGACATGGCCAAGGCCCTGGCGACACAACCACTACCGAGGGGAAACAGGGTGTTGGTTATAACGGACAGCGGAGGTATGGGTATACAATCAGTTGATGCGTTAGATACGCGTGGACTGCAGGTACCAGAACTCTCGGAGAGCTTGCAGGAAATTCTTAGGAAGCAATTGCCACCATTAGCTGTTACACGCAATCCAATAGATTTGACGGGTAGCGCCACAGATGCCATGTACAAGTTTGTGCTAGACACCGTACTACCCACGAGCTATGTGGACATGGCCCTAATAATAGCCCTGATGCAGATACCTGGCCTAACCATAAACCTAGGCAACTACATCGTTGAGGCAAGGAGGTTTAATAAGCCAATAGTTGTTGTTAGCTTTGGTGGTAATGAATATGTGGCTAAGTTCGAGAGACACTTGGAGGAGAGTGGGATACCCGTTTACCACGCTCCGCATAGAGCCGCTAAGGCCCTATGGGCCCTATACGAGTACGCCAGGATTAAGGGTGCAATCAGGGGCAGTTTCGGTTTTCATGATTATTCGTGGGGTTTATTACTATTGGTGGTGAAGTGATGGTTTATTAACCCTAACCTCAACATCCCTAGTTGTACCCCTGGGTTTCCGAGAGCCGTAGGGCTGGGAACCGCGGGCAACCGTTGGGGAGCCACTACGGTGAGGGGCTCGGGGAGACCGTCGAGAAGAAGACGGCGGGTAAACAAACCACTGGAAGTAAAGGAATATAAACCGCCGTCTCCGGAGAGACGGTGGGTAGCATGAACCCAATAATTGCAAAGGCTATTGAGGAGGGTAGGTATAAGCTACTTGAGCATGAATCCTTTGAGTTACTTAGGCAGTACAACATCCCAGTTCCCGACTTTGCCCTTGTTCAGGACGTTGATGAGGCACTTAGAGTCGTTAAAGACATTGGTTACCCAATAGTTCTTAAGGTGGTTTCTCCCGATATAGTTCATAAATCTGACGTTGGTGGCGTTATACTAAATATAAGCAATGATGATGAATTAAGGAGCGCGTGTGAGAGAATTAGGTCCAATATTAAGGAGAAGGCGCCGTATGCTAGGGTGAGTGGTTTCCTGGTGCAGAAGATGGTGCCTGAGGGCTTGGAGACCATAGTTGGTGCCACCAAGGACCCAATATTTGGGCATGTGATAGCCTTTGGTCTCGGTGGTGTCTTAGTGGAGGTACTCCAGGATGTCAGCTTTAGGATAGTGCCCGTTAGTGAGGAGGATGCTAGGGCAATGATTAGGGAAATAAGGGGCTATAGATTATTCAATGGTTATAGAAACATGCCCGCTAGGGATGAGGAGGCCGTGGTCTACATAATAACTAGGTTCTCCGAACTTCTTTCGGATAATCCAAACATCGTAGAGGCTGATCTAAACCCCATCATTATCCTCGAGAGGGGTAAGGGAGCTTATGCTGCGGATGCCAGGTTCATAATAGGAATATCGTGAGATAGGTTTAAAATTAGTGTCGTCTCAATAATCTCGCTATGAATGCATCACTATTAGTATTTAGGCTTAAGATGGCTTTGGCAATAATAGCGATACTACTGCTAGGTGGGGCATTTACTTATGGGTTAATGTGGTACTTAACAGGCGGTTCGATTAGTGGCATTGCCATGGTCACGAGTCTCGTGGTCATGGCGTTCTTCCTAACGCTCTTTCAATGGTTGATCGGTCCCTACGTGATTAATGTCATGTATAGAGCCCATGAGGTTAAACCTGGTGACCCAACATATGGCTGGGTTTATGACATGGTGGCTGATGTGGCTAGGGCTAATGGGTTTAAGGATACGCCCAGGGTTTTCATTGCCGATGTGCCATTCCCAAACGCCTTCGCTTATGGAAGCCCCGTGGCTGGTAAAAGGGTTGCAATAACATTACCATTGCTCAGGATTTTGAAGCCAAGCGAGTTGAAGGCGGTGCTTGGTCATGAAATTGGTCATTTGAGGCATAGGGATGTGGAGGTTTTGATGGCTGTTGGCTTAATACCCACCGTAATATACTGGCTAGGTTGGTCGCTATGGTGGGGTGGACTATGGGGTGGTTGGTCTGAGGGTAGGAACAACGGTGGTGGTTTATTACTATTAATAGGGCTTGCCCTCCTTGCTGTCAGTTTCCTATTCCAACTATTTGTACTCTACATAAATAGGCTTAGGGAGGCTTACGCAGACGTTAATGGCGCATTGACGGTGGAGAACGGCGCACACAACCTACAGAGGGCTCTTGCTAAGATAACTCTTTATATGGATCCAAACATTGTTAAGAGGACGACAAACGGCACACTAAGGATGTTATTCTTTGCACCACCAGTTAGTGTTGAGGAGATAGAGGGTAATGTGGACTCCCTAATTGAGTATTGGAGGCATTATAAACCCTCAATATTGGAGGAACTGTTCATGACACATCCACACCCCGCAAGGAGAATTCAAATGCTCGATAGATTAGCGGAGTCATCACCCTAACTCAAATAATACAATATAAAATGTGAATTAAACTCACGTTAAATTTCATGACTTTTCTTTTTCCATGGCGCAAAATAAATTAAAGGCTTGTTAATTCACGTAATTAATGGGTGAAGTTGATAGGAGGATTTACGAGTTACATAGAAAGATCATGAACGAATTCATGGGCGGTAAATGCTATGATATAGATGAATCATTTGTAATTGATTGCATAGAGAACGTATTCACTAATATTGGGTTAAACATTAAGGATATCACGTTGTTCAACATAGATGGCAATATCGTAAACTCGATCAATGATGCGAGGTATGTCAGAGTTGTTGCTGAAAGTAAGGACGTTGGTGGCGACCAAATATTTACGTTAGCCCTCATAAGGATTAGGAATAGTTACAGGGTTCTTTACCTGCAATCGGCTGTTAGGGAGAGTTGATGTATTAGGTAAAACATTTATTGTATTTCCTGCACCCATGTGTTGATGAGTGTTGTTAATACGGGTAGGTCAGTAATGGATATGCTGAACGAACTACTCAGTGACCTTAATAGGGATGACTTAGCGCTCGTTGAGAGACTGCCCTATGTTCGTGAGTACGAGAGGTATAGGGACGTAATCACAAACACACTCAGGGAGTTCCACATAGCCCTAGTGCTCGTTAGGGTTACGTTCACTGATGGTTCAAGGAAGGGTTACGTATTTCTAATTAGGGGTGAAGGTGGGGAACTGGGTAAAATACCGACTACCGGTGTTGTTGAAGGTTATGTCGTTACTATTAAGGGTAACGATAGAAGGAAGTTCGTATATAACCCGGCTAGGTTTGATAGGGCTGAGGATGTGGGGGCTAGGATAATAGAGTTCGCGAATATGTATAGGAAGGCTGAGGAGAGGATATCACAGTTGCAGTTAATGCGTGAGGCTGAGAAGGACTATGCATTATTTTACGAGGAGGCTGGCGATTAGTAAGTGAATGAAATCTAAGTTTCAAAATAGGTTGTAAGGTGTATCCTCATATTAATAACCTAGTGAAATCTAATATCCGATGGATTGGGAAACCTACCTCGCAGTCTGTTTTATTGATTTTATTTTATTTTTGATCTCCTTAATCATTAAGTACGCCTCCTCGGGACTTGGAATTCTCGACTTAGCCTTATAGTACTTGTACACCTCCTCTTCAAAGTTCAATTCGGTCATTATACCCTTACTGTTTAGTAATCTCATGGCATCCCAAGGGTCTTTAACATTGGCATTAATCAGCATGCTTGCCATGGGTAAATCATCAAGCACCATCTTAAGATCTAGGTAATACGTGAGTGACGAGACTATATCTAGCCTGACGCTTCTCGTGCTTCCGCGAATATTGGCACTTCCATAGAATCCGCGGGCAGCCCTATAAACAAGCGCGCTGGCTTCCGTAACGGCTTTGCTGAGTAGGTCCTCGAGCAGTGCAATGTCGCTGCGTGTTGGTCCATACGCGCCTAGGAATGCGCCTTTACTTGCCAATTGGCTTATCCTCATCAATACGTAATCCCTATCCAACTCCCCATCAACGCCAGGACCCGCTATGCCGAGTATTACGGGTATGTTCGTTAATTCCTGGACCTTTGCGAGAATGGCTATTGCATAACTATCAGCCAATGGGCTGTATAATCCCTCCTCATTGCCAATGGCTATCGAGTCACCACCAACATCTATGCCTATTACCGCATCAATGCCGTACTTACTCACGTAATCACTAAGCTCGCTCGCTATATCTATGATGGAACCTGAAATGCTAATTCCAATTCCATCATCCTTTATTACACTGAGTACATTAGCTATCTGAGGTGTAATACGCCTGCCACCCCTAATTGCGTAGGTGTCCCCATTAACAACTGCCACGTAATTACCCAGGTATTCAGCATTCCTTAATTCATCAATCTTAATGGGGCCAGGTATTATATCGACAACATACCTTTCCCAGAGCACCGCGCCTAATACGGCATCAATGCCCTCATTCGTAGCTAAGTTGTATGTTATTGTTGAGCCTACAACGTCGCCACCGCCTCCAATACCGATAACGAGAATATTCCTGACTTCGGAACCCACGATTTCATTAATCACGATAAAACTAAACCCAACCTCCTTTAATAAATTAACCCGTTAATTCCAGAGGTACGCCATCACTGCGCAGCATGATTATTTACTAGCCCATTTATTGAGAAGTATAGCGTCTCGTTAACGTACTTGTTGATGATGACAATAACGTAGAAATCGCCTGAGTACACCGTTGTTTTGTTGCAATAATTTTCGTTATTTGGTGTGGCATATATCGTGTAGTGAATCTGCCCGACATAGGTTGTTTGATTACTTGTCCTTCTAACCATACTGAATACTCCTTCATAATAAATGGTGATTTTCACGTACTTATCGCCGAGCAATTCAACCCTATTGGACACGTCTCTGTTCACTATTTGTATAGCTTCTGTGATATTGTTGGCATATACCGTTAAATTAGCCCTGAGATTATTCATGAGATCCTTAATGGCTTGGGAATAAAGACATAGGTTAATTGGGTATGAGGCACTCACCATACCTTCTATCTCATCATCCTGTGTCATTGCAATAATTGTTGCACGATATATTGTCTCGTTACCACTACCATAAACTCCGTAGCTCATGATTTCGTAATGCACAATACTACCCGTTCTATTACTTATAATGCCCAATACGTTGGCTATGATATCCGTGGTATTTATACCGAGCGTTTCGCATGTATAATTAATGGGGTTGGATATTAATGTACATGCCTCGTTCTGTATTATCGATGGTAAGGTCTCATTCAATTGTTTAAAAACATTGATACTGACTAGGTATCTATTTTCGTAAAGCAATGCCTCATTTGTTTCGTAATTCACATAGTTAATTAGGTATGTTGTTATTGTCACCATGATTATCAATGTTATGACTATTGGTAGGAGCGATTTGTAAATCACGATTTCTCACCTAACGTATGCTATATACACAGTTACGTTGATGTCGTAACCACTGCCCGTGATTCTAGGGCATATTATTAAGTAATTCCCCGATAATGGCTTGTCTTCTGTAATCGCTACGTGATTGAGGTAATTAATACCTGAAATACCACCGTCTAAGCACTTAGTGAACAGGAATGCGCTGATTGATGCCCTATAGTTAATTATTGATAGTTTCACGAGTAAGCTGGTTAAATATATAATTAGTATTAATGCCACAATCGTGAGGATTATTACCACAATCAAATCAGGAAATACCAATGAATCTACCAGTACCATTTACAATCACCACCGAGTAATGGGTTAATGAGTCAAGGGCTAGTATGGTATTTAAGAGAAATCCTGCTATTGTAATTATTAATATTAACGTCGCAATAATCAAGACCGTAGTTAGCAAGTACCTATTCATTACCCAATCGCCTCATTAATACTATGAACTACGTTATTGAGTTCCTTAATTAACGTAAGTTCATTTTTTACAACACCCATGAAGGCCGTGGTTATGACTACGGAAAGCAGTACGGATACTATGGTTAGTATTAATTCACCATACTCCTGAAATAACAGGTTCATTAGCTCCTCAAGGAACTTCACATTAGAATAGCCTCACCAGGAATTAAAAGTCACTCTACGACTTAAATAGTGATGTTGTACTCATGATGTGATTTATTAGTCTCTGAAGCTCACCTGCCAGGTACCTTCTGCACTCAACCTCAAGTACCTCACCCTTCACATGCCTCTCCTCACTCAATGCCTCCTCTATTGTATTCCTGGTAACTATTTCGTAAACCCTAGCCTCAACCTTACCATTCGTAGCCCTAACCACACGACCAACCCTCTGTATCATTTGTCTCTGCGAACCTGTGCCGGACATTATTATGGCAACATCGGCATCTGGGACATCAATGCCCTCATCAAGCACCGTTGTGGTTACTATGACCTTGTACACACCCCTAGCAAATGCCCTGAATATTGAGTCCCTATCTCCAGTCTTCGACGTTATTAGGGCAACGATGGATCCAAGTTCATCCCTAAGCACTTTGTATAACTCCTCAGCTTGCTTTATGAACTGTGTAAACACAATCACCTTACTACCAATGTTAACCTCAGACTTCACTATAGGCACCACAACACTCAACTTAGTACTAGCTGTGCTTGCTATGTTCCTGAGCACTATGGCATTATCCCCAGCCCTCTCATAGTTCCTCCTCTCCTCAAGCGTCAAATCAACGTAAATCCTGAAGTGCCTAATCGGCACCACAAGCCTTGCCTCAACCATATCCCTATAATCGGCTTGGTAAACAATGTCGCCCGAGCTCAGGAATATTAAGTGCTCATTGTTATCATTCCTCTTGGGAGTGGCTGAGAGCGCTAATCTATAGGGTGCCCTGAGCTTGAAGGCAACCTCCTTAAACGTGTCTGCTGGTACGTGATGAGCCTCATCGAATATTGCCAGGTCAAATTTATCGCTTATACTGGCTATTCTATTGACGGCAGAGTTGTAGATCGCCACCGTAACCTCCCTAACATCATCAAACCCACCACCCAACCTACCGGCATTAATGCCTAGGTATTTCATTAACCTCTCGTGCCACTGGTTCATGAGTTCCTCGGTAATTACGAGGATTATCGTTGGCACCTTAACAAGCGCTAAAGCCTTCAGCGCTATGAATGTCTTACCACCACCGGTTGGCACAACCACAGTGCCCCTCTTACCAGCCTCAAGCCATTTACCAACGGCTCTTTCCTGGAATGGTAATAACCTTATCTCGTCCTTGGGTACTTGGATGGTCCTTGGAGCCCACGGCAATTCGACTACCCTGTAACCACCCTTCACCAATAACTCCTTAATCGTATCTCTAATGAAGACCGGAAACCTCACCACAACCCTATCCTCACCCTTCACCACATCATCCTTACGTATCAGTCTCAAATCATGCTTGTTCAGGTTACCCTCCTTATCAACTACATAGTAAGGAACCGTCAGGTTCCTCAACCCCTCATAAAACTCCTTAGATAGGAAGTGAAGCTCAACAGTATCTAAGCCAAGCCTAGCGGTCCACCACTCAACCCTCCTGGTAAATACCGCCCTTAACTTATCATTGGAAAGGGCAAAATCCCTAGCTCTCCTAATGGCCAGTTCCAAGTCGCCGACCACGGGCTTGTTAATGAATTGGTTCCGTATAATCTCCACAGCCTTATCGATGTACTCCTCGAATGACGAGGCACTACCTATGTACTTCCTATCGCCCTTTACGAACTCCCTTATTAAGCATGATAGTGATATTACATATAGACCTCCCTCCTCACTCAGGATACAGTCGCTTGGTATTAACTCAAGGCCTTCGAGGCTTTCAACACCGATGGCACCACCTGCTGAGTTAATAATGATAGACCTCGTTATTCTATTAACCTCATCACCCGTAAGATCCAGCAATTCCTTCAGCTCCCTAATCAATGATAGCGAGTAGACCTTGCCAGACCAGTACTCACCATTCCACCTAAAGCCAAGCTCCTTTAACCTATCCTTAACCCTGGATACCCTATCCCAATCCCAACTCCTCCTAACCTCAACCTCATTGTTAATAATAACCCTAAACAGCACTGCCCTCCTATGAATCGATGAGATACTTAAGCCTTATAGGTTGATCATCTAAACAACCCAAATTTATAAATCCCAAGCAAACCTATGGCTTGTGGTCGCGATAAACCTGGTAGACTACCCAAGATGGCCGTCGCTAGCCCGTGAATCAATACTGAATGTGCCCGTGGACGTTCGAAACGTCAAGGTAAACATTGATGGTAGGGTAATTGATTACAGCGGTGAGGTGGACTCCGTGGTAATCACGGGAATGGGTGGTAGTGGTGTTGTTGGTGATATTGTGAGTGACCTGTGCTGGTTCTGGGATTGTAAGGTCCCCATCATTGTTAGCAAGAACATGAGGCTTCCAAGGAGGTTATCGAAACCCCTCGTAATAGCGATTAGCTACTCGGGAAATACGGCTGAAACGATAATGAGCGCCAATGAGGCTCTATCCAGGGGTTACCCAATCATCGGTGTAACTACCGGCGGCAAGCTGAGTACGATACTCAGCAATAAAGGCGTACCAGTTGTGCTAGTTCCAAAGGCGTCCGCACCGAGGTATGGACTCCCATCCCTACTATACCCAACCCTAATCATTCTGGAGAGGTTTGGTATTGCATCGGTGGCTAATGAGCTGGAAAGTGGTATTTCCGGCATGGAGAGGGCGTTGAAGGCTATTGATGAGGCTGAGAGGTTGGCTGGGGAATTACTAAACGCTATACCCATTATTTGGGTTAGCGAGAGCAGACGCGGTGTTGGTATTAGGTTTAAGAATGACCTTAACGAGAACGCCAAGTACTTCGCCATAGTATCCATAATACCCGAGGGAGCCCATAATGACATTGCCGCAGTAACAACAAAGCAGGTAGGGCTTAGGCACATAGCAATCATGGGCCCCAATGATTATGAGGGTAGGTACCTGGAGACGCTGTTGGACGTGGTTTCATCATTTGGCGCGAAACCGTTAGTCGTAAAGCTTGAGGGATCAACGCCGCTTGAGAGTGAGATGTATGGTGTGACATTCCTGGGCATAACCACGTTGGTGCTTGCCCATCTACTAAATGTGGAGCCCGTCTCCACATTACCGATTGATAGGCTTAAGGAGGAACTTGATAAGAGGAAGCTTTTCCCAGTTTAGGTGCTCGAGATTTGAACGTAGGTAAAACCACACAAAGGCTATGGATATCACTATGACGGGTATTAGCAATAGAATCATTGATAGACGAAGTCCCATGAAGTCAGCAAGATAACCAAACATTGCCGGCACCACTATGGCTATTACTCCCGGAACGCGGAGAAATAAGAATTAGCCGCATTCCTTTCCTCAATACTCGTACCCCTACTAACCATTAGTGTCGATAATGGGTAGGTTGATCCATGCGGTACACCCAGCAATGTCATTGCTACTAGGAATGCCGTGTATGTCGGTGATAAATAAAGCATTGATATACCAACTATGGTTATCGTTATAGATATCAACATGGGCAGAAATAACCCCCTCGGTACCCTAACCGTTAGGTAAAGCCTGGTAAGGAATGAGGTAAGGAAGAAGGGTACGAAAGAGAAGTAAGCCAAGTACTTAGATACATGGTATATTGATTGTGCGTATATCGCTATAAAGGCTGTAAACACCGCAAAAGGCACGCTATAGGTTGTTGTCGCCAACATCGCAGAGACCAACCCCCTATTTCGAAGTACATTACTGCGAATTGCCGAGAATCCTCGATTTCGCGGTGGATCCGGTGGAAATTTTAGCTTAAATGAGAGTGCCAGGGCTAGCACGGCTAGTGGTATGAAGGGTAGGTACACGGATCTATAATTGAGATGCGTCAATAGGTATGTCTCAAGTAATGGGCCGACAACCAAGCTTGTACTAAGGGCTAGAGTATATAGGACGAGTAGTCTTTCAGCTGTTGCTTGGTCGCCGAAGATGCTTGCGGAGGTCAATAGATTGGGTACGATCAAGCCATACGCGAAGCCGGTGATTATGCTGATAACCCATATGTCCACTGAGTTGGAGAGGTAGTATAAAAGGAGCAACATTGGTATGGTTGCGTTAGACACCATAAAGAATGCCCTCCTTAGACGACTTGGTAGTCTCGCGTTGATTAGTATTATTGAGAGTAAATTAACCGCCGCCATAATCGACGTCAAGACCCCAACCAACGCGTTTGAGAATGAGAACCCATACTTAGCCAAGAGGGGTGTTGTCGTCCCAACCATGTTGTTCACAGCCCTTACAGCGAAGGTTACTAGGAATAGGGAGATAGCGTAGATGAGGACTTCGCGGTTGTTATTCACGAAGAATCGGGAATTAGAGCTGCGCTTAAAAACCATTCTAGGACTCTGAGGACCTGAGCTCTCTGAGTATAAGCTCGCCCTGCCTACTTAATCTATAGTACACGTGATGCTTACGAACCTCGTTACTCAACTTATAACGAGCCTCACTCCTCTTCAAAACCTTGCCCTGAACCCTCTCTATCAATCCCAACTTCTCGAGCTTGTCAAGGATTTCCAGGACGTTTTGTAATGGCAACCCTGTGTTCCTGGATATGGACTTGCCATAATCAATGCCAGCCCTCTTTAGATGCCTCATAACTGTGAGAAGCTCACGCCTTTCTATGAGTATTCTTGCCAATTCATTATCCATGGCAGTTCTCATCTTTTACAGCGAATATTTAAGGTCTATTAATTCAAACTCTTGACATTAATAGACGGGGATTAACCAATGCCTGTACTTATCCACCTTACCGTGAACTATATCCATGTAATAATTCCTTATCTTGAGCGTTATTGGTCCCGGTTTGCCATCGCCAATCACCCTACCATCTATGTTCACGATGGGCGTGACCTCGGCTGCCGTACCAACGAAGAACACCTCATCGGCCGTGTAAAGCTCCTCCCTGGTTATCCTCCTCTCAATGACATTAAGCCCCAAGTCCTTCGCCACCTCGATAATTGTGGCCCTGGTTATACCCTCAAGTATTGAATCGTACGTTGGTGGCGTATGGAGTGCGCCGTCCTTAACAATGAATATGTTCTCCCCACTACCCTCCGCAACGTAGCCGTCACGATTAAGCATTATTGCCTCATCAAAACCAGAGTTCTTTGCATCCATTAGGGCTAGGACTGAGTTGACGTATATTCCGCCGACCTTGGCGCGCATTGGGAACATGGAATTGTGAATCCTTAACCAGCTAACAACCTTAGCCCTAACCCCCTTAGGCTCCAGGTATCGTCCAAAGGGTATGGTTATTATTGCCGTTGTAACCTCGAGATCCCGGATATCGAGATTCACGGTGCTCGCTGACACGAATGCTATGGGCCTTATGTAAACGTCTTCACGGGCTTCGTTAGCCCTTAGCAACTCTACGGTTGCGTCGATTAATTCATCAATGCCATAATCAATCTTTATACCCATTATCTTAGCTGAGTTGTGGAATCTAACGTAGTGTTCTCGAGCTCTGAATATGTATAGATTGTTTAGGTCAGGGTTCCAGTAGGCCCTGATTCCCTCGAAGACTGATGTGCCGTAGTGAAGCGCATGTGTTAGTATGGGTATTACGGCCTCTTTTTCGGAGACTAATTTACCATTTACCCATACATACCTCATTAGCCTTATGAAAATAAACTCCTTATTAAGCATTATCGCATATATAGGTTAATGATTTAGGTGCTTGGTATTTCCCTACCATGGGGGCATTTGCTAGGTCTTCCTAGGTATTCATAGAGCTTCTCAACAACCTCCTCGGGGAGTGTTTCATCAAACATCTTAGCAAGCTCGCAGGCCTTATCTGGGTCAATGCCCGCCTTCACAAGCAGGGTTTCAATAACCCTATGAGCCCTTATCAGCGAATTCATTTCCCTAATGCCCTCCTCTGTTATGTAGATGCCGTCTCCCCTCTTCTCCGCTAAGCCTTTCCTAATTAGGTGGTTTATCTCCTCATAGGCGCTGGCTGTGGATACGCCGAGGGCCTTCGCCACACCAAAGATTGTAGCCCCTGAGCCCTTATCATTAACACCCTTGATCACTAATAGATAGAGGAACTCCCTATTGGATATCCTCACTCCAAACCCCTACTACACTTAGCAAACACCCTAATTAACCTAACTACTCATTAGGCGATCATGGTTATTGCGTAAATACCTGCTGCCACCATGATGGTTGTTACTACATATAGAATTAAGGCCCTTACCTTACCTATTGCGTAATCGCCAACGATTCTCCTTTGCGATACTATGTGAATAAGTAAGTATGTGGGTATTGCGAGGGCTATGGAGTTGAAGATCATTATATTGAGTATCAATGTCGTAAGTTCCCTCGCAAATAGTACTATTAGGGCTGCGGGTATAATCTCAACTGCATAGAAGGCATAGAAGCCCTTGGCTTCACAAAGCCTTTTACTAAGTCCCGTGGGCCAACCAAAGTATTCACTAAGCCCGTAAGCAAAGCCAAGGCTTATTATGAATATTGCGAGTAGGGCTGCGGCAACCATACCTATGGCTGCAGTAGCGAACCAATAGGATCCAAAGACCTTATTAATTGACAGCAACGCCGATTGAAACCCATCAACGAGCCCCTCCCTAACCCTTAACCAATAACCAACAAGTAGTCCAGCAACCATTAGGGTTTCGCTTATCACGGCCCCCATCACAGTCTCAAACCTCTCGTGAGTATAATGCTCTCTCCTCAATCCCTTATCTACAATGGCGGATTGTTGGTAATAGAGCATCCAGGGCATTATTACGGCACCAATGTTTGCGGTGAGTAATGATATGTACCAAGTGTTGGTGTAGGAGTTGGGCGTTGTCATTAGGGTTATTGCTGAGTATAGGCCGTGGGAGTTTATGGGTATTATTACGAATGCCGCTAAATAAACAAGTATGAAGGCAGATATTACTAATAGGGTATTTTCGATTCTCTTATATGAACCACCCATGAGGATCACCATTGTATGGAATGCCAAGACTAGTATCACTGAAATAGTTATTGGTATACCAAAGAGTGTACCTATGGCGGCTATTGCGGCATACTCGCCAACATAGGCAGCTCCGTCTATCAGGAGCATGGCTATTAACGATACCGCAGCCACACCTCTACCGTAGACCTCCCTAAGTATTCTACCCATACCCTTACCACTACCTAAAGCCGCACGTATCGTTAATTCCTGTATGAAATAGAGCGGTATTGTTAACAGTAATAACCACGGTACCATGGCAAGGCCCGTGTAATAACCACTCTGCATAGCCGTTAAAATACTGGGCGCGTCTACATCAGCCAGCATCACCAACCAACCAGGCCCAAGCAACATACCAAGTGAGTCACTAACGCCCTTCATACTCCTTGATACTCTCTCCTGAAAATTCACGCCGGAGTCACAATACGCCTTATTAATTAACATTTTTCCTGAGACAACTAGGGAGGGAATGTACGGGCTAGGTTCTGTATGCTATATCCATCCTCCTCTCGACATCCCTAAGTAATATATAGAATAGAACTACTGCTGTGGCGTAGAGCATTGAGGTCAAGTAAAGTGGTAGGTCTAGGTAACCAATATCCATTAAGTAACCACCCAGCCCTGGTCCCACTGCACGGGGTATTGAGGATAGCATATTCCAAATACCAAAGACACGACCCCTCTCCTCCCTAGGCGCCAATTCATTAATTAATGACGTTAATAATGGGTTTGCCATATTCATCAACGTATTCCTAATTATAAACAACGTAAGCAATATGGGTAAGTTGTATATTGATGGCATTACGGCCAGCACCACTGTGGCTAAACCCTCAAGACTGACTACAGAAATTACCCTACTGCGAAAGGCTCTTGATATTATTGGTGCCATCAGCGTACCAAGTGCCAGCGTTGCGTTGGATATTGCATACACGAGACTTAGGCTTGCAAGATTAACGTGGAATTTCAGGTAAAACCAGAGGCTGAATAATGGAATTATTATGCCAGCACCAAGACCTATTATTGCCTCAGGAATAAGTCTCTTTAGCAACCAGGATGAACGTAATCTACCCAAATCCCTTAAGCTCAATCTCTCAATCTTAACATTCAGTATGGACTTATCTAGATACTTAACAGCCCTAAGTACCATGGGTATCGTTAGGTATAGAGACGCCGCCTCTGCCAGGAATACCAGGTCATAGCCAAGACGCCCGAGGTAACCAGGTAGCACTGCCAATAATGAACCAACAACACTAAACGCTACATTGAAGGTTGATGAGAGACTAAATAGCTCATCAGAGATATCCTCCTGCTTCGCATACTCACCAACTATTGCCGTCAATACAACATATCGATTAAACAATGCAATGAGTAGGTAGGCTATAGAAACTATGATAGGCACACCTGTAATCATTAGGAGTATCAATGACCCACTAATTAATGATAATAATATGAAAAGTTTAACCCTATCCATGAAATCGGCCAGGTAACCCACGATTAATGAACCAAGCGCGTTCATAAATGAAAATGTCCCAAGAACGAGGCCTATGAATGCTGGGGACATACCAATACTGAGCATGTATATCGAGAGCATCACCGAATTAGCACCCCAAATAATACCACTCAACGAATTAGCCATAGCCAATAGAAGCCCCACACCGCCAATTTTTCTAAAGTACATTGTTCATTAACGATGATTTCCCAGCCTTAATAAGGAGTATTTCCTAATCTGGAATAGAAAATTTAATGAAACACCGATATAATGAAACCAATAATCAAAGTATGTATATTATTGAGAGAAATGTTTAAAACAGAGAGGAGGAAATAGTAGAATTATGACAAACGGTGGGAAAATACTCATAATAGCAATAGCAACACTGATACTAGCACTAACGGCGCCAATACACGCCCAGCAACTTCCACCCGGACCATCAAGCACTCCGCAGTACTTTACGTGTACTGAGGTTGTTCCTGGTGTTCCTGGTTCTGGTCTGAGCCACGTTATTGTTTGGTTGAGGTTGAGTAATGTGACTACGCCCAATGGTTTGCTCTACCTCCTTGACCAGATGTATTATAACCCATTTAGCCCATACTTCCACAAGTTCATCACACCACAGCAGTTTGCCTCCTGGTATTCACCGCCTAATTATGTCTTCACGTACATCGAAAACTTGGCGGCACAGTACGGCTTAGTCGTTAATTACACATTCCCAATGCTCATAGAGGCAACCGGAAATGCAAGCTCTGTCGACAACTTCCTAACGGCACTACAAACAGCCCCCGCAAACATAACCCAATGGATACTGGCTGGGGAATGCATACCAATAGGCTACTTCTACGTAAGCAGTAGGGTCTCTATGTATAAGCCACAGTATAAAATGCTTTATCTAAATACGACGAATGTAAACGCTGTATTGAATACGAACGTAACAGTAATCAACGGAGTACCCCTACAGGTTAGGTACCGCATGGCTGAAATATGGTTACCGAAGGGTCTCGAGTTTATATATGATGAATTACCACTATTCAATGGCTACACATACACGGGGTACACAGGGAAGGGCGTAACAATAGCTATTGTCGACGCCTTCGGAGACTTCGCAGGTGCTTACGAGGCAACCTTCAACTCAAGCTATGTACCGACTAAGTACGTGTCGGTGGCATGCAACGACCTAAAGATATTTAGTAAAAACTTTAGTTTGCCGTACAGCCCAACGCAATGCAAGGTCATTTACCCAACGGGCATTCCGGTATTAACGCCCCAGGACATATCGACTGCCGCAGGTTGGGCCTGGGAGACTGCTCTTGATATTGAGTATGCCCACACCATGGCCCCTGGTGCCAACATACTCCTCGTAATATCCCCAGACTCGGGTGATGATTTGTATGTTGATATTGAGTACGTTGTTAATAACTCCCTAGCCAACTTCATAAGCCTGAGTTGGGGTGCTTATGAGGATATGTTCTATTACCCACCACCAGCCTACAACCTACTTTATGCCTATGACGAGATATTCATGCAGGCAGCAGCCGAGGGCATCGGCGTATTCGCAGCATCTGGAGATTCGGGTGCTTTTGATACGTACTGGCTAGCTTATAACATGCCTATGGAAGCCAGCGTATTAAATCCAGCCAGCGACCCGTGGGTCACCGGCGTAGGTGGCGCAACACTCAAAGGCATAATTAGTAGTATGATAACTAGTAGAATTGAGTACGCATGGGATTGGAATGCATATTATATGTGGGGTAGCGGTGGTGGTTACTCCTTCGCATTTCCAGAAACCCCAGGGCAGGCGTTAGTGCATATAATTTATGAGCACATCTACGTCTATGAGCCGGACCTGGGTGTCGTATTCTACACAATAGGCCATAGGGGTGTCCCGGACATCGCAGCCGATGCAAACCCATTCACTGGTGTGGTTATTGTCCTCAATGGTGTGATACCACCATACTTAATAGGAGGTACAAGCCTAGCCACACCATTGTCGACCGGCATGACGGCGACGATCCAGAGCTACCTTGGCAAATCGTATGTAATAGGTGATTTGGCGCCAAACCTATACCTACTGTATTACTATGAGTATCCACAATTCTACGCCTGGGGTAGTGCATACCCAACACAGCAGTTCTACACGGGAATACCCGGTGCCATGTTCCCAACACTGGGCGGCCAGAATGGACTATACTGGGTAATACAGGGCATGTGGAACCCTGTGGATGGCCTTGGGCAAATAAACACCTACGGATTGGCGCAGGCACTCAGCGGATTTCCGCAAAGCATAATAATATCGCAAATACAAATTGGTTGAGCTTTATTACCCTATAGCTTCCATTAAAATCAATATTTCCTTTATTTTTCATTTAAGTGCTAAATCAGCATTGTCTCCTTCAATCCCTGTATTATCAGGGAGACCGCCCATGCCATTATTATCAGGCTCATGAACCTACCAATGAAGCGCAGCATGTTGACCCCAACCACCTTCATGATTAGGAGGCCGAACCTAATGACTAGGTATGTTACGAGTGACGCTATGGCTATACTAACTATTACCTCAGGTAGTTCATAGTACGTACTAAAGAGCATCACTGACGTTATAGCTCCAGGCCCTACAAGTATGGGCGTGACTATTGGTACGAATACGTAATCCTCAGGGCTTAAGCCCATGGTTCTGGGCGCACCCTCCCTTAGTGTATCAATGCCTATGACCAGGAGGACTATGCCGCCGGCAATCCTGAAGTCGGCTATACTTATATTAAATGCTGTTAATATGTATGGCCCTGCAACGGCGAAGAAAATCAATAGGGTTGGTACGGCTATAGCTATGATCCTGAGGGCTCTCCTAAACACCGAAGTCTGCTCAATGTTTGGCATGCTCATTATTAGGGGTAGTGCTCCCATGGGATCTATTATTGCTATTAGTTGGGAGACCATTATTAATACGTCGATTGCAATACTCATTATCCAATGCAAGCGCATAAACCCTTTAAAAGGGATTCTGCGTGTTCGTACCTGCGATGTTGCTATATCCTACTTTTTCTAACCTTCATTAGAAACTTTAATAAGCAAATTAGTGTCTTGCTTTTAGAAATGGCAGCTGGTGGTGTTACTCGAGTGAGGAGGGTTAGGAGAAGTATGGTAATCACCAAACTACCGTACACAACGAAAATATACATAAACTACCAGGTATTAATTCCGGCTAGTTTGGTTAAGGCTTTGGGTATTGAGAATGCTTGGTATGCCGACATAACAATTGAGTATTTTGGTCAGGAAATAACATTGAAGAAGGTTAAGTTATTACGTACCAGGAACACAGCCAGTAGGCAATTCACAGTACCTAAGGATGCTAGGGAGAAGTACGGCATCAAGCCATTAGATGAGGTAAAGGTCATCGATATTAAACCCTATTACTAAACTTCGTAGATAATACCTATCGTGAATCGCAGATGCGCGGATTCATAGGACTGTCTACTAGCTAGTAATTAATATAAACACATTGATGCTCTAGTGAGGGTAAAAGCATAAAAAGGCTTTGTGGATTACGCAAATCGTATGCCAATTAGCGACCCGGAGAAACTTAGGATAGCCATTGAGCACAGATTCAACTACTGGATATGTAGGAATTGTGGGGCAAGGAATCCACCAGGCGCTGAAAAGTGCCGGAGGTGCAAGAGCAAGAATTTAAGACCCAAGAGGTTCAAGAAGTGATGTTGTCATTAATTTCACCGTGGCTCATCACTCCACTCTCACGCCTCATTAATGTAAGTAGGGGTGAATAATTACCTAAAGGCTTCCCGTCCGATAACTAATGTGTATTACATGAGTATTTGCGGGTAATCAATGAAGGTGGTTAGATATATAAATAGGTAGTTAGTGTTTCATGTAATGGAAGACGTAGATAGATACGAGGAAGAACCTGAAAACGAGGGAAACGACGTAGACACCGGCAATGAGAATTACACATCGCTTGTTGATAAAGCCCCTGAGTGGAGTGTTGGTGTGATCCTATATAATGGCAATGCGTACCCACTTGCAAAGTCCAAGTACAGGAAGAGTGAGTACTACTTCTCACCAAGTTGGAGACCTGTGGCTAGGAACGTTAGTGGTGAGGTTGTTGTTCTTAGGGATGGTAAGGTTAGTAAGTATAGGATTAGTAGGCATGGTGATAAGTACCTCCAGGTAGTCCTTGTTTAAAATACCTAGGTGCAAATAATACAATCAACTGCCTTCCTTGGCGCGTCCTATGATCATCAATAATTTGTTAATGACGTCCATGGGCGTCTTGCCGAGTATCACAATCTCAGGTTCCTTACCCCAATCTCCAAGGTGGTAAATAATATCGGGAACCCTACCCACAGCCTTTATTGCCTGCTCCGTACCCCAGGGAATAGACGCTCCCTCTTTAGCCTTGATTTCGGGTGGTTCCTGCCTCCTATCATAGCTACTAACGAGTAACCCTAGTTTCCTTGCTCTCTCTATCAATTCGCTATCGTACTTTATGTTCATGGCAGCCCTAACCTCTGGGTCGTACTTCATTACCGTTAATATGTAGCTAGCTACATGCGAACTAGCGCCAAATGTTGGTGGTCCACTGGGCTTGGCCTTACCGAGGTACTTAACGATCCTGCCAGGTACTGCGGCAACATCGCTGGCATCCCTGGCATAGAAGGCGGGTAGCGCATAACCTAGGTTTGACTGAACTTCGGGTATGTAATTACCTATGGAATCAGCGTTTCTCCCAACAATGTCTAAGGCCTTATTCAATTCATCAATTACCTCGAACCTGTATGCCTTTAGTTCGAGCCATGCCATTGGATTAACGGGGCCATGCCCATGACCTAGAGGTAGTGAGTACTTAATGGCTGTCGTTATTAATTCCTTGGCGATCCTAATAGCCTCCCAGGGATGCAGCCCCTTAGCCAGTCCTGCGGCTATCGCTGCTGAGAACGAGCATCCAGTCCCATGCGTATTCTTGGTCTCAATCCTCGGAGCTCTCAATTCCCTATACTCACCAGAATCCCTGAAGTAGACAATGTCTATGCTCTCATCACCAGTGAGATGACCACCCTTAACAATAACAATCTCCGGGTGAAGCTCCTCGGCAATAACCTTAGCAGCTCTCTTGGCATCATCCAGGGATTCCACATGGAAGCCAGCCAGGTGTGATGCCTCGGGTGCATTTGGCGTGACAACCTTGGCAATAGGTATTATTACACGCTTTAATGTTTCCATCGCGTCAGCCCTGATGAGTGGATCACCGCTCTTAGCATACATAACGGGATCAACAACTAACGGGAAACCCCACCTCCTAACTGCCCTAGCCACAGCCTCCATTATTGGTGAACTACTGAGCATTCCTGTTTTTGCGGCATCAACACCGATATCCTCAGCCACAGCATCTATTTGTGCCTCAATAACCGCTGGATCTATCTCCTGAACAGCCCTAACGCCGAGGGTATTCTGGGCTGTGACGGCAGTTAGTGCAACCATGCCGTAAACCCCAAGTGCATGGAAAGTCTTTATGTCTGCCGTAATACCGGCCCCACCACCTGAGTCCAACCCAGCTATTGTTAGTGCCCTTGGTATTTTCATACTGAAAAATAATTTAATTATTGCATTTTTATAAAGCTTTTATTAATGGAGGAGAGGGGTCACTGAAAGTAATTAATAAATCGTCCTGGTGAATAATTTCATGGTGATGAGCATGAGGAGGGCGTTGGAGATTTTCCTTGTGATATTAATAACATTAGCCACACCAATCATAGTGCATGCAGCACAGGGCACTAATGATATAAACAACGCAGCCACTAACATAACAGGCACAATAAATAATTTCATGAACTCAATAACTAACAGCACAGAGGACGTCATAAACACGGCGTTGGCTAACCTAATATCATTCACAAACTTCCTAAAGAACGTAATCTACAATGCATCCGAGGTGCTCGCCATACTCTTTGGGATAATTGGTGGCTTCCTGTGGCTTAGTGGTGTTAGTCCATATCGAGGCAGGAGGCTTGTTATCTCTGCAATCCTATTGGCACTCTTAGCCATAGTAATAGCCCATTTGTGAGTGAGCAATTAATATAAGGCAGAAACTCAAATGTCACATATGTCAGAAATATTGATTAACATCCTAAGGGACTTGGGCTTTAGGAGAAGTGGTGATTCCTGGGTCAAGGACTATGGGGATAATGTAGAATTGAAAATAACACCCAGCAACACTGGTGATATTAATATTGAATTTAATGCGTCAATAATAACCAATGAGGATCTATCAGAAGTAAGTACGCCCGAGGATCTAATGAGGGTGTTATTAAACCTACCGGCAGGTGGTGAGTTGTTGGTATCACTATTCAAGGCGGTAAATGATTTAATACACATAAAACTTGCAATGAGTATGATTAATTAGGGCTCTTTGATGCTTGCTGCCTAATTCGTA
>WYEB01000036.1_pt1 | contig 62920 bp, 62 predicted proteins | sample 6343061 | NCBI WGS metagenome assembly WYEB01 (sample SAMN13812332, study PRJNA600296) | hot springs metagenome | biome: ENVO:00000051; feature: ENVO:00002007; isolation source: sediment sample from Evening Primrose shelf | place: USA: Yellowstone National Park, Evening Primrose Hot Spring ... | reverse complement strand
GATATGTTTGAAAACTGGTATGAAGAATTGGATAAGGTAGGCCTTATGAATTTCCTTAATCTTTCATTAAAATTCAGGCTTTATAGCATCAGTGTTGGTTAAAGGGGACTTGAGGGTATAGTAAGGTCACTGGAAAAGTTACGCTTGATACCTTACCATGATGATTACACAACAATATGGCAAAGAGTACATGACATGAGCCCGAAATAAAGCTACCAACTTACGATGTTGAAGCTGGCTAAGACTGAACTGGGTTTAAGTCTGGCAACGCTTGGGATAGAACTTTTGTTTACGGAAATTTAAGGAGAAAGTACGTTAAAGTAATAATAACTGCTGACGTGAGGACTAAGAAGCTGATTACTGTTTATGTAAAGATAGGCGAAGTATACGAGCCAAAGGTAGCTGTGAAGCACATAAAGCTGTTAAAAGAGAAATGGATAAAGCTGAAGAAGTTCTACGGAGATTGTGCATACGACACTAATTAAATATTCAATGTGATTGGCGATGCAGAATCAGCTATAAAGATAAGGAAGAACGCTACAACTTATCGTTATAAAGAAAGGAGGAGAAGGCAAGAGGTTAGGGAGTAAATGAAGCTTGGGTACAAGACATAGGCAAAGAAGGTTAAGTATGGCCTTAGGTGGGCTATATAAGGGATATTCTCATCTATACAGAGAAAGTTTGGAGAAGACCTTAGGGCAAGAAGTATAATTGGTTTGCTAGCGGAAGCTATGCAAAAAGTTTGGGCAAATGATAAAATGGCCAGCTATGCTAAGAACGAAATGCTAATGGCATGATCAATTAAAGCTTATTGGTTAAGATAAAAAAGAATTATTCAACACAGCAGTTTTTAGGAAAAGATTAAATAATAAGCACGTTAATGTTTTCAAAAAGTTAAAAACAGAAGGTAAAATGCAAATAAAAGTGTTAGGTGCTGGAGGAAACATAGGCAATTCCGGTATTTTAGTAAAAGATGATTCCACAACTATACTCTTAGATTATGGGCTAAATCCAGGAAAAAACATAGTCCATCCATTACATGTAAGGCCCAAAGACTTAACCGCGTTGATAACTACTCACGCACATCTAGATCATATAGGATACGAGCCTTATCTTTATATAGATGGGAGCGTTCCGCATTATGCTACAAAGGTCACTATTGAGCTCACGGAGCTTCTACTTTATGATTTATTAAACATTTCAGGCGATAAGCTTCCGTTCACTCAACAAGAAGTAAAAAAGCTTGTTAAGATGAGCAAAGCAATAGAGTATGAAGAACCTTTTAGTATAAACGGAATTGAAGCTGAATTTTTGAACGCAGGACATATTCCTGGCAGCTCTATGGTTTACATTAAGGGAAGCAAGAGGGTTCTGTATACTGGAGATATAAACCACATACAGACAAGGTTACTTAAACCTGCATCTTATGATCTTCCAGAAGTAGATTATGTTGTGTCTGAATGCACGTATGCAATGCAAGACCATCCTGAAAGGGAACAAGAAGAAAAAAGGCTCATAGATTTTTCTAACGAAATAATAGAAGACGGTGGCACGGTTCTTGTTCCAGCTTTTGCTGTCGGGAGGGCACAGGAGCTGGCCGAAATATTTTATTCTTATAACTTTAAGCACGACGTTTATATGGATGGTATGGCTCTTACTGTAAATGAGATACTTCTGAACAACCCACAATTTTTAAGAGACCCCGAACTTTTAAGAAAAACTCTAGGACGCTTAAATTATGTTAATGGATGGGAAGAAAGAAGAAAAATCGTAAAAGAGCCGGCTGTCATAATTTCTCCAGCTGGAATGCTTATGGGAGGCGCTTCAGTATTTTACAGTAAAAAAATCTCAAAGGACCAAAAGAACGGCATAGCTATAGTAGCGTATCAAGTTGAGGGAACGCCTGGCAGATCACTGTTAGAAGAAGGCGTTTTGAACTTTAACGGAAACCATTATAGCGTTAATGCCAAGGTTGGCAAGTTTGATCTGTCAAGCCATTCTGGCAGGTCTCAGCTTTTGCAGATGTTCAAGTCGCTCAAAGGTTCTCCAAAAATAATCCTTGTTCACGGTGAACAAGAAAGCTGTGAAGCTTTGGCGCTAGAGCTAAATAGTATGGGGTTTAACGCTACATGTGCAAAGACAGGTGAAGTAATTGAGTGAAAAAAAGATTAACAAACTTGAAATTGACCTCTATTTCCTAAACGGGTACACAACAAAGTATTTAGAAAGCTATAAGATAGCTGCATCCCTCTATAACATGAGCATCAAGGATCATCAGGATGTAGAATTCAACGTTAATTTAAAAACTTATGATGGGGACCAGATCCTTAAACAGTTAAAGGATATAATTCCAAAAAATCATCATTATGTTCTTATCGTAACAGGTTTGCCGATTGTAGATTCAACCGGTTCAAGAATTTTCGGTATAGTAGATCCTAAAGAGAGGGTAGCAATTCTAAGCGAAGATCGGTTGATTTCCGATCCAAAGCTTGCAAAAGAAAGAATAATGAAAGAAGCTGCCCACCTTATAGGCCATTTCTGGGGACTGGGACACTGCTTAAATGAGACATGTATAATGAGCTATGCCAAAAGTTTAAAGGATGTTGACACAAAGCTACCAATGTTGTGCAAATCTTGCCAAGAAGATTTTAAAAAAGCATATAATGAATTAATTAAATGATTCCTAATAAGAATCAATAGTAGTGTTTTTATATATCTGTTAAGAATAATTATAAAATTGAATGATGAAACTAATTCAATACATGGTCATGAATATTATGACGATTTAGGTTCAAGAATACCTCCTATTTATCTTTCTTCAATATTTGAACAGAGAGGAGAAGCCAAGAAGAGCGACAGAAATGTAGATCTGAAGTATTCTAGAGAAGAAAATCCCACTGTAAGGTATCTTGAGAAAGCTGTCTCAAAGCTTGAAAGAGCTGAGGACTCTCTTGCTTTTTCTAGCGGGATGGCTGCCATAAGTTCCTTGTATTTGAACTTTCTTTCTTTAGGAGATGAAGCTGTTATTACAGCTGAAGCATACGGAACCACCATAAAGCTCTTGAGTTACCTTTCAAAATTTGGCGTAAAAGCTAAAGTTGTAATGCCTAATGCGGAAGAAATAGCTTCAGCTGTAACAAAAGACACAAAGCTTGTATTTATAGAAGCTATGACTAACCCTACGTTAAAGGTAATAGAAATTGACGCAGTAAGGGATGCGATAAAAGGCAAGGCCACGTTTATAGTTGACAACACCTTTTTGAGTCCGGCCCTCTTTAAGCCGATCGAAAAAGGTGCTGATGTTGTTGTTGAAAGCCTTACAAAGTATATAGCTGGTCACAATGACGTTATAGGCGGTATTATTGCTGGAAAAAAGGAAAATATCCTTGAACTTTGGGAAACCAGAAGGATGACCGGATCAATTTTAAGCCCGTTTAACGCTTACCTAACTCTGAGGGGGTTAAAAACTTTATTTGCTAGGATAAAAGTACAGCAAGAAAATGCTCTTATAATTGCAAAATACCTTTCAGAAAATCCGAAGGTTGAAGAAGTCATGTACCCCTGCCTTGAGACAGACCCATATTATCAGCTGGCAAAAAAATATTTTAAAGGGTGCGGCGGGGTTGTAAGCTTTAAAGTTAAAGGAGGAAAAGAAGAAGCGATTTCCGTTTTAAAGCACCTGAAGCTTATAGTTCCATCACCAAGCTTGGGAGGTACCGAATCAATAATGACCTACCCTGTTCTTTCTGCATCATCAACTTTAAGCGAAGATTGGAAGAAAAAACTTGGAATAACCGAAAATCTGCTTAGACTTTCAGTAGGACTTGAAAATGTAGAAGATCTGATAGAAGATCTTGAACAATCCCTTAAAAATGTTTAACGTCACGGCTGTTTCTTTCTTTTTAATGCGTCATTGGGTTTAGAAAAGTGACTCTTTCTTTTTCCGACAAAAATAAGGATCATTTAGATGTGTACACTGCTTTTATGGTGTTATCGATTACTGATTCTATTCTGCAAAAAAATTTTCTCTCCAGCTGAACAACGTTGTTCAGTTCTAATTTTAACCCATCTTCTGCAATTCCCTCTATTTCGTTTCCATCATCTTTGAGCACATTTATCTTAGTTCTAGTATCGGAAGGCAACCAGTGCAGATGCGGAAAATCTTTTGCCCTTGCCAAGTCATTATCAGTGAACGTTGCATAATCTTTTTCAAGAATGAAGTTTCCTAAACCCATAAACCTGACTTCCTTACCTACATTCTTTTCATGATCGCTTTTTTCTACTATTATTTCAGCTTTTTCTAGCCTTAAAGTTCTTATTTCGTTTTTTCTGTTTGGATGCTTATAAAGCTGAATGACCTTCGGGATTTCTATGTTTTTAAGAACTATTACTACGTAAGGCTTGAATACAGCAAAATATCTATTTGCTATAGGATCTATGATCTTTCTGTTTATAGCATAAAGGTTTTCTAAACTTATTACTGCATCGTTTGTATTTATTCCCATTGCCAATATTAGCTGTTTTATCGCCTCGGGAACTATGCCTCTCCTTTTCAAAGCTTTCAACGTAGCTAGTCTGATGTCATCGTAGCCACTGTAAACGCCCATCTTTATGCCCTTCTCGATTTCAGATTTGCTCAGCGGTTTGCCTTCTATCATGAGCCTGCCATAATGAACAGCGTGAGGATACTTCCATCCAAAGGCTTCGTACAGATACCTTTGTCTCACCATATTAACGAAATGCTCCTGACCCCTGAAAATATGGGTTATCCCCATAAGGTGGTCGTCTATAGCTGAAGCCCAGTTATATAGTGGCCAAACCTTGTATTTGTTGCCTACAATAGGATGAGAATATTTTTCCGTATCTATTATTCTGAGGGCAGGCCAATCTCTAACTGCGGGATTTGGATGTGAAAGATCTGTTTTTACTCTTACAACAGCCTCACCCTCTTTATATCCTCCCGAAAGCATTTTTTCCCATCTTTTTAGCTGAACCTCAACTGGCAAATCCCTGTCAGGGCAGGGTTTCTGCATCATTATATGTTCTTTAAACTTCTCTCTATTACATTCAGTTATATAAACTGCTCCTATTTTAATAGCCTTCTCTACATAATCATAGTATATTGGCAACCTCTCACTTTGATAATGCTCTTCATCCCATTTAATTCCGAGCCATTCAAGATCCTCTTCGATGTATCTGTAAAACTTTAAATCGGACCTTTTTAACCTTGGATCTGTATCTTCAAACCTCAGTATGAACTTACCTTTGTACATCTTAGCGTACTCGTAAGAAAGGATTGCCGCTCTAGAAGATCCAAGATGAAGAACGCTGTTTGGGTTAGGTGCGAAACGCGTCACCACCTTACCGCTTTCAGCTCCCTCAAGGGGCGGGAGTTTTAACTCCTGCTTCTTTTTTTCTTCCATCTCACCCGCAAGCTCTTTTTGTTTTTCAATGCTTAATCCGGAGACATAATCACAGATCTCCTTTACCAATGGCAGTATTTCTTTCAATTTTGGTTTTATATCTGGTCTTTCGGAGACTATTTTTCCTAAAACTGCTACCTGATCTGCCTTTCCGCCGTGCTTTATTGCGTTTTGAGCAGCGTATTTAGTTATTATTGCTCTAAGGTCTTCATCGTTGACGCTCAACCAAGCTGTTCACCATTTTTATCAATTCTGAGTTGGGCTCGCCTGAGCCTAAATGCTTTAAAGCTGACAACGCACCCTCAACATATACGTTTATAATTTTCTTTATGTCTTCTTCGATACCAAGTTCTTTTATCCTTTTAACAACGTAATTTATCTCCTGTTCTCCAGCTTTTTTCCCGTAAACGCTCAAAATTTTATTCCTGAGCTCATTGTCTGCTTTTTTTATTGCCAAGTATATCGGGAGCGTTGATTTCCCTTCTCTTAGGTCAGACCCAACTGGTTTTTTTGTAATGTTTGGATCTCCGATCAAACCAAGAAGGTCGTCGGTTAACTGGAATATTATTCCAAAATTTTCACCGAACTTTTTTGCGTATTCTTCGAGGTCAAACCTCCCTGCGGCGTAAATGCCGTAAAGGGATGAAAGAATAAAAAGAGACGAAGTTTTCTTCTTTATAAGTTCGTAATAAACTTCTTCTCTGAACTGCGTAGGTGGAGCAACATCAATGTTTTGACCTTCACAAAGTTCTATAACGTACTTTGTTAATGCGCTAACAGCTTTATGAAACTTTTTTTCATCTTCTTTATAAGGTTTAACATCCTCAAGAGCTTTGTAACCCATGGCGAACAAAAGATCTCCAGCGAGTATAGCAATCGGTACTCCAAATACTCTGTGAACTGTTGGCACACCTCTTCTGAAGTCATCGTTGTCCATGATATCATCGTGTATAAGCGTGAAGTTATGCACAAGTTCAACTGATGCAGCAGCAGGTATTATCTCTAAAGCATTTCCTCCCAGCGATTCATATGTTCTTGCGACTATAAGAGGCCTTAGACGTTTTCCTCCAGCAAATACAAGGTGGGCTGAAGCCTTATAAACGTCATATTCTTTTGATAATAATCCTTTTAAGTAGAGTTCAACGTTTTTTAAAAATTCATCTTGGCTTATCATATGTATCCAACCTGTCTAGCCCATTCTGCTAACGGACCTAACAGAATCTTTCTTTTTTTCTTTAGTTCTGAGGTGTTTTTTGAACCCGTAAGGAAAAGAGCGAGCCTGTATTCGTTTACTGTATTGGACAACATTTCTTTGGCCTTTTCATACCCGTTCTTCAACAATTCTTTAAGCACAGTTCCAGCCATGGCTCCTATATCGGCTCCAAGCGTTATAGCTTTTGCCAGCTCAAGCCCATTTTTTATCCCTCCTGAAGCTATTAACGGGAGATCCGTAACGCTCCTTACTTCTATTATGGAGGCAGCTGTTGGTATGCCCCATTCTCCGAATATTTCAGCCAAGCTGTAGTTTTCCATCTTCTTCGCCTTTTTTGCCCTTACTCCTTCAATTTTGGCCCAACTTGTCCCTCCTGCCCCTGCAACATTTATTGCGGAAACGCCAGCAAGCTTCAACTTTATTGCAACTTCTTTTGAAATCCCAGAACCTACTTCTTTAACTATTATCGGCACGTTTATTAACTTCGAAACTTCTGCTAGCTTTTGTAAAACCCCTTTGAATTTAGGTTCCCCTTCAGGTTGTATTGCTTCCTGAAGAGGATTTAAATGTATCGCTAAAGCGTTTGCCTTTATCATGTCGATTGCGCTTTTAATCTTATCAATGTCATAAGTAATGAGCTGCGCTGCTCCAATATTACCTATAACAAATATGTCAGGAGCTGTTTCTCTTACAACCGAATACGTATCTGCTAAAGATGGGTCTTCTATTGCAGCTCTTTGAGAACCTACACCCATTCCTATTCCAAGTTCATGGGCTAGGGCTGCAAGGTTTTTGTTTATTTCTTTCGTTTCTTCGCTTCCCCCAGTCATGCTGTCTATTATTAGTGGTGCTTTAAGCTTGAAACCCAAAAAATTTACAGAAGTATCTACATCCTGCAGATCTATTTCGGGAAGCGCCTGATGAATAAGGTACACGTATTCAAACCAACCTGATGTTTCCTCATATTCAACTCCGCCTTTTTTAACTATGTTTATGTGTTCAATCTTTCTATCCTTAACTTCCATCAGTGATCACTACACTACCATCGAACTTATAACCCTTTAACGCTTTAATAATATTTTCTTTATCGCCTGCGCTTATAAACTCAGAGCTTATGCCCATCTTAGCTAACATATAAGCAACATAAAGCTTGAAACCTAAACCGCCCGTTGCGTCGGGAGAATTTTCTGATATCTTTGGTAGTATTTTTTCAAATCTTTCAAAGCTGTTACCTTTTATTATCGGCACATCCCCTATATACATAGATCCTTCAGATCTTTTTATGCTGATTTTTTTAATCACGTTACCATTTTCATCCATTATCCCTGGAGTTCCCATAATAAAAACAACCTTGTTTACTGGAAATTTGTAGCTGACTTTTAACGCTATCTCGTCCCCTCCTATAACTCTGAACCCTTTTTTATGTTCATAAATAACATCTCCGAACGTTATTGGATATACAGACCTTTCGATCATTTCTAAAACTTCGTCTTTATTGAGCGCATCAATCAGTTGTGCAGGAAAATAAAACGTGAAAAGGCCTTTATCCATCAGTATTTTTTGAACCTGAACGCTGAGCTGCAACATCTTAATTTTTGTAAAGCTTATTCCCTTACTGCCATCTGAATGATAAAAACTGGAAAGTCCATATATTGTAGCTGCAGGGTGTCCCCACGATCCTCCCCCGTGTATTAGAAAGTATTGCATGCCCGCCTCGCTTAAAGCTTCAGCTATATTTTTTATTCCTTCTTCATTTATGCTAAACGGTTTGTCTTTAAAGGTAATAGAGGAACCGCCCATTTTTACAACTGTCAAAGACATCTGCTTAATGCTTCTTCTTTGCCATCTTTAAACTTAACTTTTTCTGAAAATGGTTTTTATTTTAAATTCTGACCTCCTAACTATTCACATTAGATCAAAATTTTTGTTTGCTTTTATGATTAATATGCCACTTTAACAATTTTATTAGCAAATTAAAAAATAGCTTTAGAATTGCCAAGGAGTTTAATCAAATGTGCTAACTCCTAGACTTTATTATCGCATTATGTCGTCTCAGTTAATCCTAACGATTAAAGATTTTTTGGGTGCGTTAGCGTTTTTAATTTAAATTGGTTATAGCAATACATTATCAGGCATGTTGCTTTAGGTTGTTCTTTACTCTCAGCAGGGGTTTAAAAACATTATTCATAGATTTTTACAATGATTTGTTAGCGTATGATGCGCTTTACCATTATTAGATCGTAAAATTGTTATGGATTGCATAAAACTGCAAATACCACGTTTTCTAAAAAAAGTTTTGATCTATTGTAAAAGGCTATGCTTTAAGCTTTTGTAGTAAATTAATTATTAAAATGCGTAAAGTTTATATCGTAAGCGCCGCGAACTCCAAGCTTCACTTCTTTTGTTTTTAGACCATCAACCTTTTTTATAGGTAGTCCAATTAAATATCCTCCACCGCCAGCTCCAGTAATTTTTGCTGAAATTCCGTATTCCTGCAACTTTTTTAAAAGACGAGCTATTTTTGGAGTAGATACGTCTATAAGCTCAAGAAGAGACTGGTTTATCCTGAAAAGGCCTTTAACTTTTTCAACGTCTCCCATTTCAAGAGCATTCTTCATAGATAATGATATTGAATCAGCTATTTCTACGAGCTCGCTGAACTTTTCTGGTTCGTTTTCTCTCATATATCCAACCTTGCTTACCAGCGCACCAGTGTTTCTTCTTTGCCCTGAGTCTATTAACAGTATTTTTTTAACTTTTGAATTTACTGAATAATTTTTTTCTCCTTTTTTAAAAATAAAGACACCACCGTTCAAAACGGCCCAAACGTCTATGCCGCTGGGATTTTTATGAACTTTCCTTTCAAGCTCCATCGATTCTTCGAATATTTCTTCACGAGAAGGATTTGTACCTTTAAGTTTGAAAGCCGCAATTATGGTTGCTACATGAAAAGAAGCTGAAGAACCAAGGCCTGCTGACTTAGGCACCGCGCTCCGCACCAAAATTTTTACATTTTTGGCCCCTGCTATCTTCTTTACCTTTTCCAGCACATAATCGGCACGTATGATTTTACCGTTAGAACGTATGATATCTTTATCGCTTTCCTCGATCCTTGTTTTCAGATATAGATTTATGGCTCCGGCTAAAGCTCTTGCACCGTGCACTACAAAATGTTCCCCAGACAAAATGACCTTTGCAGGAGCTATTGCTTCGCTGAACTTCATTATATTAAAAATAAGTTATCATGTTTAAAAACAATCTGCTACTTATAAAAACCGATAGAAGCATAGCCAACAACAGAGCTATAATCCCCAGTCGCGTCCCCGCTGTTAGCGTGTTTTAGCAACTTTACGTTAGCATAACCTAAAAGGTTACTCAGGTGCATTAACACAGCCACAGGACCGTAACCACACATTGTTATGTCATACTTTCTAAGAACCCTATAAAGCTCGTCAAGGTCTCTGTTCATTATAGCCTTTATGACAATTTCATCTTTTCTGTTTACGCTTTCGGCAGGCTCATAATGAGTAAAGTCAGAGGATGCTAAAATATAGTAGTTTTTCTTTTCTTTAATTTTTTTATAGATTACTTCTGCAACTTCTACCGCATACTCTTTTTCCATAAGGGTCATAGAAATCGGGAGTATCTTGAAGTCTTTTTTTACGTACTGTAGGTATGGAATTTGGACTTCAATGCTGTGTTCCCTCCAGTGAGCCCCGTCATCAATATCTATTATTGATTTTTCAGACATTATTTCATTCCTCAAAGACGTGTCAATCTTTACCTGCCCAAGAGGAGTCTCCCAGATTTCGCTCTGAGGAAGTGCTAAAGGGCTGCCTATGCCATAATGGTTTGGACCCAGAATTATAAAGGTAGAACCTTCGGGCAATGCTGAAATTTCTAGGTAGGCATGAGCTGCTACATATCCAGAGTATTCATAACCTGCGTGGGGCACCACATAACCCAGAACATTTTTCTGTTCATTTAATGGCGGAAGTAAACCAGGGCCCAAATCTTTAGATATGAACGTTTTTTCAATTAAACTTATCAGTTCATTCTTTTCGGTTGGGTAAAAATATCCCGCAACTGCTGGTTTTCTAACCCTCCACATAGCTTCTTTCTTCAAACTTCGTTTCGAAGTCAGATGTGCTGTATTTCATGACCTCGTTAGGTTGCATAGCGCCAGAATTTATCAGATAGCTCCTAGCAAGCAACCAGAATATCATTGCCAATGATTTTCTCCCTCTGTTGTTTCCAGGTATTATTAGGTCAACGAAGTTACAGACGTTGTTTGTGTCGCAGATAGCAACAACCGGTATATTAACCCTTATTGCCTCTTCGATAGCCTGTTTATCTACTGCAGGATCTACTATAAGAACCACGTCAACGTTCTTGTAAGCAGGAAGGTACGGGTTTGTAAGAGTTCCTGGCAATAATCTACCTAAAACGTAATTTACCCCTGTTAGCTCGGCGAATTTTGTTATAGGAGTAAAAGCAGCTTCACGTGTAGAATAAACAAGAACCTTTTTGGGATCGTATCTTGACAAGAATTTTCCAGCTATTTCTATCCTTGAAAGTATTTTGCTTAAATCAAGGATGTTTAAACCGTCTTCTCTCCTCCTGGCTACAAACTGTTTCATGTGCTTTGTTGCGACATTTGTTCCGATCCTTATGCCGGAAGCTATCAGTGTACTTTCTGTAAGCTGAACGTTTATATTCCTATTTTCTGAACCTTCTTCGCTTTTATCTTCAGGCTGTTTTTCTGCCATTATATGTTCGGCCTCCAAAGAGGTATGCTTGCATTTTCTTCATTTATTCTTGCTAACCTTATAAGTTTTGACATTCTTTCCCCTCCAACAACCCCACTCTTTATTAATGATGATTTCATACCTACAGCTATATCCGCAAGATAACCTTCACATACATCTCCGCTTCTGTGAGAAGTTATCACTACATAATTGTTCTTATGAGCAACCTCAGCGAAAAGCTTTGCCTGGTACAACGTGCCTACTTGATTTACTTTGAGAATTACTGCATTTGCAGCCCCTATTTTAACTCCTTTTTCTAACCTCTTGTAGTTCGTTGTAAAGATGTCATCACCTACTACCAGCGCTTTCGAACTTTTTGTAAGCTCAGCAAAAGACTCAAAATCCTCTTCAAAGAAAGGATCTTCTACATACTTAAGATCATATTTGCTTATTATATCTTCTACATACTTAAACTGATCCTCTTTAGAAAGTTTTTTGCCCTTTCTCGCATAGTTGTAAAAACCGTTTTCGTAAAGAGTCGATGCGGCAAAATCTAGCCCCATTATTATCCTGACGCCATAGTCTTTTGAAACCCTGTCTATGGCCGTTCGGACTACCTCTAGCGCCTCTTCGTCCTTAAGCCTTGGAGCCCACGCACCTTCGTCACCTTTGCCGCCAGCAAACATTGGATCCCTTTTTTCTATTTCTTTTTTAACTTCCTTGTGAACTTTAAGGTTTAATGCAATAGCTTCAAAAGCGTTCTTTGCTCCTACAGGGCTTGACAAAAATTCCTGTATGTCTGGAGAGCCAGCTCCTGCATGCTTACCTCCTCCTAGCACATTCCCAATGGGATAAGGTATTCTCGGTTCAAAACCAATAAGCGAGTAAAATGGTTTGCCTGAAGCCAGAGATTCGGCTGCAACAGCTGCTACGGATACTGCAAAGGCTGTAGCTCCGCCTATTTTTTCAAATTTATCAGAACCCCCTATCTCAACGAGAGCCTCATAAACGGCCTTTAGATCTGCCGCATCAACGCCTAAAAGCTTTTTCTTATCAAAGTTCTTTTCCACTGTTGAAAATCCACCTTTTGGCATGTGTATCACTTCAGTTTCGCCTGTACTAGCACCAGCAGGTGCAGTTACAGTTGCTTTATAGTTTTTTATAAAGACTGTTGCCTCTACTGTTTCATCCCCTCTGCTCGTAAAGCTGGGAAGAATCTTAACGTCTGTTATTTCCAACTAAATCTCATCCCCCTTATCATTTAAAAGGGCTGCTGCCTCAGCATAAGGAAGCATCTTGTTTATAGCCTCAAAATTGCTCAAAATCATTCTTCTACAGCAGTATCTTTTGATTCCTAATTTATCCAGAGCCTTTGAAGGTTCCATACCTTTAGCAACAAGAGCATTAAACTTTTCATACTTATCGCCAAGTAAAGCGCCACAGCTAAAACATCTTATTGGTGAAAGCATCGAACTAGTTAAAATAGCTCTAAATATAAATTTTTCTAATTAACTTAAATTTTTTATTTTGAAAGAATCAGTTACAATACGCTTTAATTTTACCTTAATAATATATGATGATGAACTCTACACCTGGGTTCATAATGGTCATACCCTCCTATAAGGATCTCTTGCTCTTCCTTACTTTTACGTATAGTAAAAGTTGCTGGTTCTCCGCAAACAGGACAAACAGCAGTTAACTTGATAACTTCATCAGCAATAGCAAGAAGCAAAGGCATAGGTCCAAAAGGTTTTCCTAGAAAATTCTTGTCTAATCCTGCTATTACTATGCGCTTGCCTTCATCAGCAAGCCTGTTCACAACATCAACAATTTCATTATCAAAAAACTGTGCTTCGTCTATTCCTATGACCTCATATTCCTTTCCAATGTTGTAGATTTCTGAAGGATCTGAAACCTTGATTGCCTTCATCTTTCTGCCGTCATGACTTGTAACATATTCTTCCCCGTACCTGTTATCTATTGCATGCTTGAACAGTATTATCTTCTTTTTTGCAAGATCATACCTTCTGAGCTCGATCAGCAATTCTTCAGTCTTTCTGCTGAACATTGGTCCAGTGTATACTTTTATCCATCCCTGCATAAAATGTCATTTTTTGCCCCAAATATATCGGTTTATATGCTCATTTTTTTACATGCTTGTCAACAATTTCTTCAATGTCCATCAGCTTTACTTTTACGTTTGACTGATGCTTTGTGTAAAAATAGTGTTTTGCGCTGTTGCTTACGACGTTTGTATAACCAAAAGTTTCTGGCAAATACGATAAACTAGGACATACGTCAAAATACAGTTTTGCTCCTGAAGCATGCAATGTTTCTTTTTCCTCCTGGGACAGCTCGTTAAAGCTAGTCCTATCAATGAACAAATACGTTGGTATGTCAAACCTTTTTCCTCTGACAAGCTCAGCAAGCATTTTCACTTCTTCAGCAGATAAGAAAGGACAACCCAGTATTATGGCTTGCGGTTCCGCTTCATCACTTAGCTCGGAAACTGCTTCATCTAGTTGGTTTTTTTCTAAAGGCACTATTTCTGCTTCATCAGTACGTGGTTCAATAACAAACATTGGCTGGGAACCGTAAGTACCTATTGAAGCTGAAAGCGCTTTAAGCTCCCCTTTTTTAGCTGAAGCTATCCCTATTATTCCTACTATGTCTTTTGTAAATTTACCTATAAAGTAACCCAGCGCTCCGTATCTTATATTGCCGTTTATCTGAAAATGCAACTGTATTATCTTTTTAGGCTTCCTGTTTTCATCCACATGCATTCCGTAGTAGGGAGTAAGGCCCAGTATAGCTGAGGCGAGCGCGCTTAGCCCTCCTTCTTTGTTGGTGTATATACCTAAAACCGAGTTGCCGTAGACCACAGCTGAGCTTTCTGCCCAGCTAACGTGTTCCCCCCTTTTTGGCACGTTTAATCCTTCATAAGGCACACATGTGCATGAATTTTTTGCGCCCATCTTAATAAAAGCATCGTAGATAGCCTTCTGTTTCTCAACCAATTCTTTACTGAAAGCTTTGTCAGTTTCAAGAACAGGAGCTCCGCACGGATTTATAGAGGTTGGAACGCTAAACCTGGCAACTTTGGAAATGTCTTTCAGAAGTTCAAGGCCTGCGTCGCCTATGTTATGATAGTTGATCCCTGATATATGCGCGGAGGATATTTTTATAAACCCTTTTGACCTTGAAGCTTTTCCTGTAGCAACTAAAATTTTAGCAGCTATCATTGCCGCTTCTCCATATTCTCCTTTTAAAGCATCGTCTATGTACTTTTCAGCTGACATTGTTCCTCACCCAGCTTTCTATAATTTTATGTATTTCGTCATAGAGGGATGCTGGGGGCGAATGTCTCATTTTTATAACGTAAAACAAGCATTTCCCTCCTGAGTCGACTATCTTTTTGCATAGTTCTTTGCTCTGCTGTACCGGCACTATGTCGTCTTCACTACCATGAATTAAAAGCGCGTTTTTGATCTTATCAGCATAATTAATTGGCGATGTCTCAGCCAAGTACTCTTTTGGTAATTTTTGAAGATCTTCGTAAAGCCTTTTTTGAACTGTACCCGCTTGGAACTCTTTTAAATACTCTAACTGTTTTAACCTGTCAGAAGGGGAAGAAATAGCTATTACTGGTTTGCCCTTAAAAGCAGAATAAAGCAATGCGTAAGTACCTCCCCTTGAATGTCCAGCCACAATATCATATTCTGCCTTTAGGTAAGATTTGAGGAACTCGCTAGCCTCTATATCAACGTAGGGAGCGTCAACATTTCCAAAAATCTTCAACGAGGAAGTTAACCATGCTATTTTGACTGGATCAGAGCCTTTACCGTGCAGTGCTAAAATTTTCAAGCTAGAAAGGAAAAAAAATTGGATACTTTTAATTATTTCGGATCTTTCACGAAAAAGCAACGCTTTTAATTGTTTTGAAATGCTAGAAACCTATAATAAAGTATTAGTCTTTCCATAAATGTCTCAAAAGCTAATACTATAACTATTAAAAGCCCGTAAAAAATGTAACCTAAAAGCATCGCTATTATCATTATCAAAAGCCTTATTCCTCTTTCTCCTAATTCTATCGATTTAGGCCTTACTCCATGAGTAAGACCCTCTACTCTTGCCCTTGAATAGCTAACCATGATAGAAAATACAAAGGCTAGGAACGAATAGATTGCGAGGCCTGGTTGATAAACGCTTATGCCTAAATAAAGCGATGCCTCTACAAGCCGGTCTAGGTTGGAATCTAAAAAAGCTCCTTTTTTTGTAATTTTGTTTAATGCTCTTGCTACTGCTCCATCAAGCATGTCAAACACTCCTGATACTATCAGCGCAAAAACCGCAAGATAAACAAACTTTAAATAAAGCAGCGGCCCCGTAAGCGCCCCTATAAAAAAACCTGTAATAGTTATTACGTTTGGATTCTTAATAACTCTTCCAAGAGCCTTCCCAACTTTGAAAGTTACTGGGTCTATATAATCCCTAACAAAATCTGGCAATTTAGACACCCGCGGAATCTATGATAAGCAAAGAAAGAACTTTAGCGGCTGCTATAGAAGTTATACCGGAAGGATCTAGCAAAGGATTAGTCTCTACCACATCAAAACCTATTATTTTCTTTCCTTTTAAAGACCTCAAAAGGTTAAAAAGCATTTCATAATTAAGACCTTCCGGCTCGGGATTTGCCACGCCCGGAGCGCACGATGGATCCAGCACGTCCATGTCTACAGAAACGTAAATTTCTTCATCATCTCTTATTATGTTTTTAAGGGATTCTATCTTCTTTTCCGTTATATCATAATAAGTATATAAATCAACACCGTGGGACATCGCAAAATCTAATTCCTCGTCTACAAAGGTGTGAGACCCTATATGATAAACTTTTAAGCTTTTGTTATCTTCTAGAAGTCTTCTCAAAAAAGTCGCATGTGATATTTTAAGCCCATAAAGAGTGTCCCTTAAGTCAAGATGAGCATCAAAAACAACCAGAGATACGTTTTTTAGACCTTTTAAAATCGGATATGTAATCAGGTGTTCACCGCCTATTGTGCCAAGAACCTTGTTTTCTGAAAATACTTCTTTTGAAACCTTCGATAAGCTGTTTATCATCTCATCGCTGTTAGCAAAATATGATAGATCGCCAATATCAAAGATTTGTATTTTTTCAGCGTTTACGTTTAGCTTGCGATCCACTATTTCTATGTTCCAATAGGCCTGTCTAACAGCAAGTGGCCCAAACCTTGAGCCTGGTCTGTAAGATGTAGTAAAATCAAAAGGCACACCCATTATGTAAACTTTTGAACTTTCGTTACCAGTTGAAATTTTTGGAGACGACGAAATAAAAAGCTCGCGATAGCTCATCATTATCCTTTGTGACCATCGATTTTATATGTTTTAATTAATCAACAAAAAAAAGAGAATTTATACGAGCTTGTAAACTACCTGCTCTTATTAATAGACCAAAACTTTTGTTGATTTTTATAATGGTTTTGTTATCATGCCAGATATTAACGCTATTTTTACCCAAAAAGTTTTAGGCAAGGCTTAGTAAACCATTAAATTGTGCTGATTAACATAAATCATCCTTTTGTTATTTAATGGCGTAACAGCAACTGTTAACTTTTTATCTCTAATAACGAAAGCTGCCGTTGCGAACTGATTATGATTAGTCCCTTTTACTCATTCAACTTGGCTATAGAACATTATGTCTTGCCAGTCTTAATTTTACTTTAGAACTCTTTCTGGGTACTACTCTTTTAGGTTGTTCCTTACATTTTGTCCGCATACATAAATTAGTGAAGCAGTCCCTTAACATAAAAAGTTCGTTATTGAATAAAGAATTATTATTTTCTCTTTGTTAACTAGAGCCTTTATATTCATAGCCTTTTTGATAGAGCCATAAATGCATAATAAGTACTTGTAACTATTATTTGATCACAAATGCTGTTTATGACCATAACGTTAAACAGCCACTTTGCAATAAAAAGTTTTGATCTACTGTTACGGACGGGTTCTCTTGTAAAAAGATGAAGCTTAACAATTACTTTGACTTGTTTGGTTCAAAATATTTGTGCAAAAGAGGTACAGAAGGAATGACTGTTATGAGAAACATCAACAGCCACAGGTATTTGGCCAGATAAACCATTGAGTATGAAAATACTATAGAAATCCACATCCCAAGAACCATGTTTATGAAATTAACTACCGATAAAGCCATTGCTGAATACTTTTCTTCTGAAAGCTGGAGTGAAATAGCATACAAAGCCGAAAAAGCCATCTCGTCAAAAAAACCTATCAAAAACAGACCTAAATAAAAAAGTTCTTTTGAGCTAAACATAAGGAACCCGATACCGCCGAGAAAAACCGTTACAAACAGGAAAAGCCTTTTAGATGGTGAAACGTCATAAAAATAATTGAAGAAACCTCCGACAAAGCTGAAAACCAGTAACATTATGGTAACTTCGTTGCCAAATTTTACTGAACCGTTTACGATCGCAAAGTAAGAAGGAAGCAGCGTTTCCGCAGCATAGTAAGTCCCCCAGAAACCTGAAATAGCTACAGCAACTAGGAGCGGCTTTATGTTTTTGGTGATTTTTGGTCTCTTCGTATCGATTTCAATTTTTATATTCATACTTCTTAACAGAAAGTAATCTGTTAGTGTAACCATAACTCCAAAAAATGACATTAGAGATACGAGAACTTTCCAGTTTGTATAAGTGTATAACATACCATAAGCATAAGCCGTTATAGCTCCGACAGCAAAGGCCGCGTTGTAGACACCCATCCAAAAACCCAGCCTTTTCTGATTTATATAAGAGAGAACGTACCCAGCAGTGGAAAAGAAAAGCCCTGCTCCTGCCCCTGCTATAATTCTTGTTATGAGAAGCATCTGAAAGTTAAAACTGAAAGCTGAGAATATGCCGGAAAACGAAAGCAAAAAAAGGCCTAACAGGTAAACCTTTACGGGCCCCCTGCAGGAAGCTAAATAGGACGCTGGCATTTGAGTTACAGCAGATCCAACTATGAATGACCACGATATGTATCCCAGAAAAGATTTGGGTATTGAAAATTCCTGCATGTAGTAGATGTAAGCTGGAGAAAGATAAACCCAGTACATGCTGTAAACGGCTCTGCTAAATATTATTGAAATGCTTACAATTGAGTATTTTTCCACAGATTATCTCTTGATTGTACGTTTTTAAGCGATACTCTCAATTACGAGAGATAAGTTTATAGCCATTAATAGCTTAAATGATTGAAGATTGAAAATTCCAAAACAGCCAGAAGTTAACATAGGTACTGCAGGTCACGTTGATCATGGTAAGTGCCTTACTTTAGATGAAAGCGCGTATATTGGAGACACTTTTTACACAGGACGCGAAATATTAAAAGAAATCATAGGTTATGATTTCAAAAAAGCTTATAATGAAAAGCTTTTTGAGCTTCCTGTGTCTTCTGTTTCTCTTTTCGGAAAAGATTTGAGAAAAAGCCGTGGTTTTGTATATCTCCAGAAGTACAGAGGAAAGATAATATCAATAGAAACCGAAACCGGTAGATCCATATCCGTAACACCTGTACATAAATTGCTTGTAAAGGATCATTGGAAAAAAGCTCAGACAATTAAACCTGATGAATCGATATTAATTTATGAAGGGAAGAAGCTTATACTAGATAAAGTCGTAAAAAATATAACCAAAAATTATGAAGGTTATCTTTTTGATTTAAGCGTACCGTTTTTCCATAATTTTATTTCTTCACACGGTATAATCTCTCATAATACAACGCTGGTTGAAGCAATTACAGGCAAATGGACGAGCATGCACAGCGAAGAACTCAAAAGGGGAATTACGATCAAAATAGGATATGCCGATGCTGCTATTTACGAATGTCCTGAGCTTCCTGAACCAGAAAAATTTAACACAGATGGCAACTGTCTAAAAGGAGAAGCCAAGCTGAGACGGGTTGTAAGTTTCATAGACTCGCCAGGACATGAAAGCTTGATGTCAGTAATGCTCAGCGGGGCGGCTCTCATGGACGGTTCTCTCCTAGTAATAGCGGCAAATGAACCCGTACCGCAGCCACAGACCAGGGAACACCTTCAGGCGCTTAAAATGATAGGAATCAAGAACATCGTTGTTGTTCAGAACAAGGTAGACCTTGTAACTTATAACCAGGCTTTGAATAACTATAACAAGATCGTTGAGTTTTTGAGTTCCTTTGGCTATAATCAGGTACCAATAATTCCGGTTTCAGCCCAGAAAAAACTGAACATTGACGCCCTTTTACAAGCTATAGAAGAATACATACCTACTCCTTCAAGAGATCCTAACGCACCACCTCTCATGCAAGTTTTGAGGTCTTTTGACATAAATAAACCAGGCACTAAAATTTCTGACCTCAAAGGAGGAGTACTTGGCGGATCATTGAAACAGGGAAAATTAAGGGTTGGCGATAAGATAGAGATAAAACCAGGCATACCTGTAAAGGGTACGTATCAACCAATAGTTACTGAGGTGGTTAGCTTATCTACTTCAAGTGGGCTTGTAGATGAAGTCCTGCCGGGTGGACTTATAGCAATAGGTACCAAGCTTGATCCGATATTTACCAAAAACGATGTAATGGTTGGAAACTACGTAGCAAAGGTAGGATTTTTGCCTGACCCTGTTAATGAAATCGTTATAAAATATGAATTATTTGAATACGTAATAGGCTTGAAGGAAATGGTAAGGTATGAAAAGCTGAGACCTGGAGAAAATTTAAGGTTGAACATAGGCACAATGACAAACTTAGGAGTTGTGGAAGAAGTTACAAAAGATATTATGAGGATAAAACTGAAGAAACCAGCTGTCGCGTTACGCGGTGACAGGGTAGCGTTAAGCAGAATGGTATCTGACAGATGGCGCCTTGCTGGTTCTGGAATTATTATATGAAGGTCATATTCGATACAAGCTTTATAATATACCTTTTAGAAAAACCAAGTAACGTGTTAGAGCGTATAGTAGATGAAATAGGTATGCCTGAAATAACCGTGCCAAAATCTGTCATAGTTGAGCTTGAAAGACTTTCCAATAAAAAGAAAATAATTAAAAACTACAAGTTGCTAAGGATCGAAAGTTTTGAAGAGCTTAACAAAAATGCTGACGAGGATATTTTAAAACTTGCTTTAAAAACTAGGTATCCTGTTTTTACGTTAGACCTTGAACTTGCGAGGAAATTAAGTGAGCTTGGTTTGCCGTGCTATACGCTTTCGAACAATAAAGTAGTAAGCTGTGGAACTAATAGAAGATAAAAGCAATTTTGCATAATTTATAGCCATGTTATTCGGCACTTCTGGAGCCAGGGGGTTTATAGATAAAAATTTAACGCCTAGTACTGTATACAGGCTTACCATAGCTTACCAGAAATATACGGGTTATAGCACTGTTATTGTAGGCCAAGATGACAGACAGCAATCTAGAACTTTAAAGCTTGCCGTTATAGATGCGTTGCTTTCACAAGGAGTTAACGTTCTTGATATAGGTATGGCTCCTACTCCTGTAATAGCCAGAATGATAAAAGAATTAAAGGCTGAAGGCGCTGTATCTGTCACCGCAAGTCATACTCCGCCATACATAGCTGGGGTGCTGTATTTTTTGAACGATACAGGCGAGCTTGGTTTGAATGATTCTAAAAAAGTCGAAAAAATGTTTGAAAAAACTTTTGATTCTCCAAAAAACTGGAAAAAGCTTGGAAGGAATGAAACAGTAGATGATGTAATAAATATTTATGTAAAAAGCGTACTGAGGGATGTAAAAAAGTAAAAAATTACAAATTCATGTTTGATGCAGCCAACGGTGTAGCGGGAGCTTATGCAAAAGAAACTTTTGGAGAACTAGGATTGGATTTTAAAATAATAAATTCTTTACCGCTCGGTAGCTTCCCTAACAGGTTACCAAGTCCAACGCTACAACACCTGAAAGGAACTGCCAAAGAAATCAAAAAATGCAATTTTGATTTTGGCGTTGCTACTGATGCCGACGGAGACAGGGCCATTTTTTTAGACGGCGATGGAAGAATAATTCTTGGAGACATTACTGGAGCATATTTTGCTTCCAGACAGCTTGAATCAAAAAAGGGTAAGATCGTTACCCCTATAAACTCTTCAGATTCGATCGTAGAAATAGCTCGCATTTATGGCGCTAAATTAATATGGACAAAAGTGGGTCCTCCGGCTATAGTTGATGCCATAAGAAAGAAAAAAGGCGAAGTTGTCTTTGCATTTGAAGAATCGGGAAAATATATATGGCCTGAAATACTGCTTTATGGGGATTCTGTATATTCAGCGCTAAAAGCTTTGGAAGATGAGAATTTTATTGAAAAATTAAAGAATGTTCCAAGATTTTATGTAGTTAAAAGAGAAGTAAGGTGCTCAGATCAGATAAAATACAGTGTTATAGATGAAGTTGACAAAGCTGTAAATGGCAAAAAGATACATAAGGATGGCATAAAGGTCTACTACAAAACTCATCAATGGTTGTTGATAAGAGCTTCTGGAACTGAACCAGTAATCAGGGTTTTTGCTCACGATAAGGTTTTAAAAAAGGCAGAAGAAATGGCTACTTCAGGAGTACAATTAGTTAGAGAGGCTAAGAAAAAGGTTGAAAGATCATTTCATTAAAAGCATATCAAAAGGGCGTGATACCTGAGAGAGCCAATCAACCCTATCAAATATCATGTAGCCATTCTTTAAAGAATAGTATATTCTTAGTGCAGTATAATGCGGCTCGTCATTTGAAACATCAAGCTGGTTTACTTTTTCATACCCCATCTTTTTCAAAGCCATCTTTAAACAGATATCAAGGTATTCAGAGGTTATGTTGTTTTTTATCTTCTCAAGATTATAGTCCCTTTGTAAATACCTGTAAAACAAAATCTTAGGATTGCACCTAAGCACGTAAACGCTTTTTACTTTACTTACATCAAGGTAATCAAAAGTATAAACACCAGAGATTACTGCTTCATCTTTTTCTTTTAAAATCCTTTTTGCTTTAGCTTCTTCAATAACTATTTCATTATTTATAATTTTTGCGGCTTTCATTTTTAAAAGATAATCGGCATAATCTATGTGTTCCAGAGAAAGCATTTCTGCAAGGATCTTGCCCACTACGCTCTTACCAGTTGCTGGACAACCTCCTATTACTATTATGCCTTTTTTGCTCAATTATGTTTTATTTATTTTGCTATTAATTTCTTTTTGTCCAGTTTTAGATTTCTTGGTTTCTGTTTCTTTTTTTGAGCTTTCTATCCTAGAAATCAGAACTATAGCTGGAAAAACCCAAAGTATTCCGCTCATTATATAGTATATCCACCTGATAATTATGTTGCTCTGATGGTACGATAATAAGAATACGTAAACCCCTGTGAGTATTACGGGCACAGTCAACACTTTTGCGATTATTTCTTCAAGCTTCATTTTTCCATCTCCTTTAACTTAGTAGGTAAATATTTGTCCACTATATAAGTTAATCCGTACCTGGCGAAAGCTTCCTGTTCTGATTTTTTCTTTATACGTAAAAATTCATCAATTTCCCTCTTCCATATTTCTTCGTTATACCTTGGATCTTCTTTTAGCTCATAAAGCCTCTTAATATCTATCTCAGTAAGTGGGTCGCTAGGCAGTTTATAATATTTTATATCGGAAGCCCAAACCCCAGCCCACTTTGCGTCTGGAGTTACCAGATCCGTAACATGAGCTGCATTTGCAGAACCAGATATAATTACCATAGCAATGTGCATCCCCCAAGGGTCAGCATCAGTAAATATATAAACTGGCAACCCAAGCTCTCTGTTTAACCTTCTTATCAAGTATCTGGTACTTCTTGGCGCCTGGCCCGCAGTTGCTATAAGGATTGACTTGTATTTCTCGTAAACTTTTTCCTCTATAAATCTCGTAAAAAGAGCTCCTTTTTCTATAACTATGACTTTGTCAGCTGATGTTTTTATAAAATTGGCCGTTGTGAGAGCCGGCCCTATCATAACGCCATCTGGATGAGTTGTTAAAACCAACGTTTTTCCTTCATAACCCGGAACTGTGTATTCTATCGTAAGATCCCCAAAGATAGCGCTCCTTTCCTCTGGGTATATGTTAAAATCTTCTCGAGGCATTTTAATTATGCTTTCGAGTTCTGTTATCATTTCATCAGATTCATCTTGATCTTCAAAATCTACGTGATAAGCTTGCGCAGAATAATAAATATCTCTTAAAGTTGATGTTTTATTGTTCTTAAGGAGCTCCTTACTGAAATAAGCTATCCATAAGAGCTGCGTGAAAGCTCTTAAATGCTTTATGTTTTTTGCGTTTCTTACAATTTTTTCATCCCCAAGAATATACTGTCTAAGCTTAGTATCATATATTATGTTATCTACAGAACGGCTTGGTATTTCTAAAGCTGGGAACCTGTTGTTCTTTATATCATCTACAACTCTTTTCCCGATAGCTGTTAACCTTTTTAACGCTTCCTGCTTCCTATTCAATGTCAACCACCTTTACAGAATCTATCAATCCAGAAACGCTCGGAATTTTCGTTTCGCCAAGCAAAGCAGCAAATTTAGCTATCATAGGTAGATAAAACTCATATACATTCTTTTTCTTTTTTTGCGTCTCAATTTTAACCTTCTTACTTATGAACAAAGAGTATTCTCTGAGCACTTTTTGAAGCGCTAGCTTCATTTCCTTTTCAACTTCTGGTATATCAGCAACGAACTCTTTTCCAACAGTTTTATAAGGAACCTTTGTTGAACATATGTGAGTAAGAATTATAATTGGTTCATCTTCGTTTATTTTATAACGCTTCAAATCTATTTCTTCATTAAGCAACTTAAATACTACGTCGCTCTTTTCATCATAAAGAAGAGGTATCCTGTTTGCATACCTTAAAACTTTAATGCCAGGCGTTTTATTTGAAGCAACGGCGGCTTCTACTATAAAAGGATAACCTTCATAAGACGATGGTTTTCTTGATAACGCATAAACGAACTGCGGGTTAAGCTCCTTCTTAATACCTTCTTCTATAAGCTCTTTACCAAGAGGAGAAAGACATGAAGGATCAGGCGGCAAAAACTTTTCGTACGTTTTCATTGCGTTGATAATTCTCATCATTTCTTCCATCTTAAGTTCTGAGGGACGCTTGTTTGGATCCACATTGGCTATCTTCAATATTTCAAGCGCTGTTTTTCTTCCAACCCTTTGAAAGCTGTTTATAAGCAAGCTTAAAACGGTCTTCGAGCTTGACCTCTGAACAATTCTTCTTAATAATTCAAGGTCAACGCCTTTTGGGTGTGGCTGGACCTCATGCGGGGGAGGTGGGACTTTATCAACGCTTCTTTTAAAAGCGAAAACTTCTCCATTTGGGTCTTCAAAGACCATGTTTGCATACGGTGTAAACAGCGCCAATCTTCTAAAATATTCCTGGATTTTTTGGGAGCTCCTGACGTAGTCTCCTAGCAAGTTAATTTTAATAGCCGTACCTCTCCAGTTTTGCTGTGAGAATTTTTTATGCTTTAAAACAATTGGTTTGTTGTTTTCAATGTCTATCATAAGCTCAAAGTAATGCGTTTCCCCGTTTCCTGTGTTGCTCCATACCCGTAAAGGCTTGTTGGTGGTTATTTGGGCATAAAGAATGCTCATCGTTCCTCCCATTCCAAAAGTTCCTCTTGACTGTTTTAACGTAAACTTTGAGCCGTAGAAAACTTTTCCCAGAGCTTTTGGAAGCTTTTCTGAAGGTATCCCTATTCCGTTGTCTTTTACATAGATTTCAAATTCTTTAACGTCAGAAGGAGAAGGTTTTGTTTCTGTTACTCTTATAAGAACGTCTGGTAGAATCCCGTAGCCATCGCAGGCGTCAAGCGAATTTTCTACAAGCTCTCTAATAGCTGAGTAAAGAGCCCTTGCAGGGTTACTGAAACCAGCCAGTTCCCTATGCTGATAAAAAAATTCGCTCGGGGAAATTTCTTTAAATGAAATCATGTTTCATTCTCCCAGAGCTTTAAGCGGTCTTTCTTCAAGATCGTTCTGATCCTCTGAAGCTTGTTAAAGACGCTCACATGCCTGGCCCCCTTTATAAGATCCATGACGGCATCCGCGGCTATCTTTACATCATCAGGTTTTCCGATTATAGCTATGTGATCCCCGTAAACAGAAATCTTCGTATCAGTCAGCTGTTCTAACCTCTTTCTAGCTGACCCATTAGTTCCTATTATTCTTGATCTTATCCTTATCAATGAGTTTCTTGTGCTTGCGTAGTCCCTCAGGTTTATCACAACCATAGTGTATCCTTCTTTTAGAAGGTCTGACGCTCTTTCAGGTGAAAAACCTCTTCCTAGGGCTTCAATGTAGATTGATGCTGTAAAAGGGTCAGAATTTACATCTGTAGCCATGATCTTTACTTCGTTTGATTCACTGTCAATCTGAAGCTTAACTTTAAAGGTATTTTCGATAAACTTTTTTTCTTCACCGTTTTTTCCTATAATAACGCCAATCCTGTCTTTATTAACTTTAATCGTTTTTATAAATTCCATAACGACAAGAAATATAATTTTAGTGGATTTTAAAAGTTTTCTAAATGTTCCTGTTTTTGTTAACTGCTAAAAATTTCAAATCAGGGCTTCCAGCTTTATTGACACATTAGCTTTTGTAAATCTTCAACTCTATTCTTAGCCCCTGAAAGTTTTTTATTCAGCAGCGCTGCTCCATCCCTGATCTGGAAATTATTCTCTAGGTTTGGATTCATATAAACCTTCTTTGGGTTTAAATAAAAAAAATCTTTTACAAGGGAAGCTATCTCTAGCTTACAAAAGAAGAGTTTCCATTATTTAATTCCATAAAGTTTTTTAGGAAAGAATTATAATTTAACAGCTTAAAAGTATATCAATGCAATCCTCAATTTGGGAAAATTTGCTCAAAAGCTACATAGATGATCTAGCACATTATTATAATTTTAGCGTTCAAGAAATCGTTTCTGAAAGCTGCAAAGGTCTCGTTATAAAAGATAAAACTTCTGAAGTCTTTATAGTGTTAGATAAAGAATGCCAAAACTATAAAGATAAAAAAATAAAAGTAAGCTGGGGAATACCAAAGTTTTACATAGAAAATGGCATAACAAACGTGGATATATCATATTTAGAAGAATTTATCAGAAGCTATCTAAAGATAGGCAATGAAAAGCTTCTTTTTGAAAAAAGTTACAAAGAATACCTGAGGCCTAAGGAAGTAAGCTTAGAAGCATTAAGAAAGATTAGTGAAGTAGCGCTTGGTAGTAACCTTTCTCAGTTTGAAAATACTCTGATAAAGTTTTACGCTGTAGGAAGGATGCTGGTTAAAAAAACTTCGTTTAAAAGCGATACAACGTTTTCTAGAGAAAAGTTCGTAAAAATAGCTGAGGATTTAGATCTTGTACAGTTAAACTATATATCCCCATCTAACGACGAATACCTTTATGTTTATTCTCTTACCCCTCTTGGTATAGAACTAGCTCAAAAACTTTCAGAAGAAATGTTTACTGCTAAACAATCTATAGTAGGCATGTGGCTAGACAGACATGATCCTGCAACTGCATATCTTGCAGCTTACGCAGTTTCGTACAGCAGCATTTACGCTAATTATCCAAACTGTTGCATGCTAACCAGAGAGGCGGCAACCAAAATATATCATATACCGTGTGCTATAAAAGGGAAAAACGCCTGCGAAAAGCTTTTTGCTTCACAGCTTCCACCAAAACTTGCGCTTTTTGCAGATTTTATACTTTACAGCGATTCGATTTCTGAAATGCTCTATAACACACTGTACGAGCTTACGGCAAGTTATCTTGCAAACCTAAACAGAGCCGAAATTTCGGGAAAAGATTTTGAAGTTTTTTGCATAGTGCCTGACCTGACTAAAGCCATTCTTGATGCTACTAGGGAAGAATTTGTAAAGAAGTTCCAAAAAGATGAAAACGTGGAACCTGTGGCTTCCCTTGCCGCAACCATTATGATGTTGAAAGATGGGTATAACGAAGATTTTAAAAAGTCTGTCATAAGCTTATTTGAACTTGATGAAAAGAACTTAGAAAAGATATTGAACGAAATGGGTGAACAAGGAATCATAGATAAGGAAAGTTACAGGATAGTTAACGTTGAAAAGCTAATTGAATACGCGAAAGCTAAAGTAGAAGAAGTTTCAGTCAATCTGGGGCTCTATTAAAGGAATAAGTTCATCCAATCTGTTAACCGTTATGTACGGAGTGACTGTGTTACACACACTAAATTCATCTCTTTTAACAAGAACCGACTTTATCCCGGCTTTTTCAAGCGCTATAATATCATACTCTCTGTCCCCTACCCCTAGAGATAGATCCTTTTTTGCTTCTGTAAGTTCGAGCGCTTTTAAGAACACGTCTGGCGCTGGTTTTGGATTTTTTACGTCTTCTGCGCTTACCCAGCAGCAAAGGTACCTATCCAGTTTGAAGTACTGAATAATATCAATCAACATATCCTTTCCCATACTTGTTGCCAGAGCAGCCTTTATTTTGACATTATTCAGATAATTTAAAAGTTCAACAGCGTCATCAAAAAGTTTCACACGGTGGATGTTCTCTTTAAAGTAAATTTTTCTTCTCTCTTTTAATTTCTCTACTAATTCATCGCTAGGGTCTGGTATAAGTTTTGAAATTATGACCTTTGGCGATAATCCAACAAATTTTTTTAAATCTTCAGGTTGTACTTTTACACCAACTTCAGAAAGAGCAGATGCCCAAGAAAACATCAAGTTCGGTGCACTATCTATTATTGTCCCATCTAGATCAAAAAGAACGGCTGAAATTTTCATACTCTACTCTTTAATGTTATTTTTATAAACTTTTTCAATTAATTACTGATATCCTTTATGCGTTTATACAAAGTTTTCAGCACCTTTAACAACTTTATCAAATAAACATATTTAAACATAATTTTGCAAATTAAAATAAAAAACTATCGGGCCTGGAGGGATTCGAACCCTCGACCTACTGGTTAAGAGCCAGCCGCTCTGCCTGGCTGAGCTACAGGCCCATCTGAAAGTATTATGAATGCTTTTTATAAATTTTACCTACATTACGCATTTTCAGTCATTTTAAGCTTATTTTAAACATCTTAAGCAACAGCCCTTTCTGCACGTGCAACCTGTTTTCCGCCTGATCAAAAACTATCGATTTAGGACCGTAGATCACTTCTTTTGTTACTTCTTCTCCATAGTGTGCTGGCAAACAATGCATGAACAAAGTGTGCTTTGGAGCTTTTGATAAAAGTTCATCGTTTACCTGGTACTTAGGGAGAAATGCTTTAATCCTTTCTTCTTTTTCTTTTTCTTGTCCCATACTCGTAAAAACATCAGTATATACTACATCAGCATCAGACACAGCCTTAATTGGGTCCTCTGTAACTTCTACAGTTCCCTTCCTGATTTCCTCTGCAAGGCCTATGATTGCCTGTTTTGGCTGATATTTTGGGGGCGATGCAATGACTATCTTTACTCCCAAAATTGCAGCTCCAAGTATAAGAGATGTAGCTACGTTGTTCTGGCCATCCCCTATGAATGCTAATTTTAATCCTTCTACTTTACCGAACTTTTCGTTTATTGTGTAATAATCAGCCAATATTTGCGCTGGATGCTCTAAATCTGAAAGAGCGTTTATTACTGGCTTACTGAAGTTCATTGCAAGCTTGATCAAGTCTTCATGTCTGTACACCCTAGCCACTATCATATCAACGTATCTCTCTAAAGTATGACCCGTATCTTCTATTGATTCGCCCCTTGATAATTGAGATGTTGAGGCGTCCATATAAATTGGATTACCTCCCATCTGGTTTATTCCAACTTCAAAGCTTACGCGTGTCCTTGTAGATGGTTTTTCAAAAAGCAAAAGTATGTTTTTTCCTTTTAACAACTCATTATACGGGTTAGACTTGAGTTTGTTTGCCATAGACCATACTTCTTTGATTTCTTCTTTTGAAAGATCTGTTATGGAAAGGAAATCTTTCATTGAAAATTAGTTTGCATATCAGTTTAAAAACTTAACTATCGATGGACAAATCGTTAAAAATATTAATTAGTCTGCGGCTTTAATGTCGCTTTATGATAAAAAGGGTTATAGCCTTGCTTACTGATTTTGGAGTAGAAGAGCATTATAACGGAGTCATGAAAGGTGTTATTCTTAAAATAAACAGAAACGCGCTGATTCTAGACCTTGTTGCATCTGCAAAAAGTTTTTCTATAATAGATGCGGCTTTCCAGCTATGGGCTTCTTATAAGTACTTCCCTTATAAAACAATTTTTCTGGTAGTTGTAGATCCTGGAGTTGGAACCACCAGACAGCCGTTAGTAATTAAAACAAAAAATTACTTTTTTGTAGGACCAGACAACGGCGTTCTGTACCCAGCTGCGTATGAAGATGGTATAGAAAGCGTAGTAAAAATAACTTCTGAAAAAGTAATACTAAAAAACAGAAATGGAACTTTTGACGGCAGAGATGTCTTTGCTCCTGCAGCGGCCTACCTTTCTAAAGGCATGCCTATTGAAGCACTTGGGCAGTATACAGAAATAAAAGAAAAATATGTATTTCCTGAACCCATAATCAATAAATATAGCATAAAAGCTACTGTTCTACACGTTGATAAATTCGGCGACGTTGTTTTAAACTTGAGAAAGGAACACATAAATGATACTAGTAAAAAGTTTATCATAAAAGACAAAAACGTGCAAATAAAAGCTACTTTTGCAGAATGCGTAGGGCTTTGTATGGTTTTTGGAAGTTCTGGCTTTTATGAACTTGTCCTTAATCAGGGAAGCGCTTCTGACCTTTTAAAAATAAAGACAGGGGACGAAATCGAAATAGAGATCGTTTAACATGATGCCAGAAAAAGAAATAAAAAGCATGTTTGAAAACGTAGCAAAACTGTATGATTTCTTTAACGATCTCTTCAGCTTTATGCTGGTAAGGTTATGGAGAAGGAGCGTTACAAAACACCTTCTAAAACAATCAAGGTACATACTTGACCTTGGAATTGGTACAGGTTACCTTTCAAATAACATTAGCCAGGATGTAGGTGTTTTTCCCGTTGGTTTGGATTTAACAAAGAGCATGGTATTAAAAAACATTAAGAAACTTCAACGATTTTCTGACCCTGTTATAGGCACAGCAACAAACATGCCATTCAGGGATTGTGCCTTTGACACGATAGTATCTTCTTTCACTTTACGCAGCTTTAAAAAGGTGGGTATAGACAAGGTTTTTGACGAATGCGCTAGGGTTTTGAATGAAAAAGGAAACCTTGTCATGCTAGATACTGCTAAGCCTACAAACAGACTCGCATTGGCCTTCTTTTACGTTTATTTTAAGATAATAAATTTTATTGGGGGGTTGTACAACAACCAGGCTTATCATTGGCTTACAAACAGCATAATGGACCTAGACCCTGAATTTGTTAAGAAAAAAATGTCCGAGAAGTTCAATAACGTTCATGTATATAAGCTTACGGGAGAAATAGCTTACATATGGCATTCTAGAACACGCAAGCTCTGACTATCTTCCAGCATTATAAAATTCATCTTTCCCTAAAACTTTTTATAAGAAGATTGAGTAAACGAGAAGCGTAAGAATTACCATTATTGCTGAGTGCAGCAAACCTGATGATGTCTTTCCCGATATCAATTTTCCGGTTATCAAACCTGAAACAAAACCTTCAATAATGAGAAACTGTAGAATCAGATTTTTAATAACAGAAGTGTTTGAAAATGAGCTAAAAGGAGAAGACATGGGAAAAGAAGAAAAATAGCTCGTATTATTAACGAAAAATCTTATAAAAAATATTATTATAATTAAAAGGATAAAGAACGAAATATATATTATGCTACCGTAATTTCTCATAACGCTTCTTTTTTCATTTTCAATTGCATAAAGGTCTCCAAGATGCTCTCTCACTGATTCAAGCACTCCACTTACATCGCCGCCGTACACAACAAGCCTATGTATGATTGAAAAAGCTTCTTTTGAAAGCAACGTTGGCATAGTCATGGCCATTCTGTTTAAAGCTTCATCGGGCGACATTCCAAGGTTAAGCATCTGCTCAAGCGCTTCAAGCCTTTTTCTCAGTGGCTTCTTCCTTTCGTTTTTTGGTAAAGTTACTACGAACATTAAACTTTTTCCAGATTTAACGTAGCTTTCTACTTGAGAAAGGTAATCCAGTAAATCTTTATCTAAAATCAAGTTTTCCCTTTCCTGAAGGTATACTATTATACCGTAAGGCAGAACAGAAACTGCCAAGGTTATCCCGATTATCATACCGAACTGATAGCTCATAATTTCGATGTGCTTTAACGGTATAATCAGAAGAATAATTATGCCAGCAATTACGCCAGCCAGCAAGGGAATGTCTTTTTTGTTCATTTTGGCCTCATTGCCTCCAGCAACAATATAAAGAAGATGCCCATTAACGGTATGAGCCCATACGTTATGATAAGGAAAAATGCATAATAATAAGGTTTAAAAGAGATCATTGTAAAAAGCAGTATCATGATCAGCAAAACTGAAGGAAGAACCACAAAAAGAGTTGTGAAAGCCTCAGTGATAATGTTGAGTCTTTCTATAAGATATCTTAAGTTTATCTTTTTATCTATCATAACCTTTTGAGAGTATTCAGTAAGAAAATGCCTTACTTCAGAACCCGCCATAAGCGCGCCCTTGAGCGAAAGGATAAATTCTGCAAAATCTCTGCTTGGTGATCTTTTAATTGTTGCATCCAAAGACTGAGTTATGTCCATTCCAAAAATTTTTATGTTTCTAACCATAAAGCTGAGCACCTTTCTTGTATATTTATCTGGCTCAAGGAGTAACATACTTTCAAATATTTTTTCAATGGTCATCCCTGTATCTGAAAGGGCAGCCATTTCGATTACAAGATAAGGCAACCTCAGGCTTAAACTGCTTGAAATTTCTGATTTAAGGAGAATCGGATAAACTCTAAAGGTTGCGTTGCTCAAAAAGAAAAAAAGGACAAAAGCGGCTGGAATAATGTACCAGGGGATCCTTATAAATATAAACAAAAGCGCCAAAATGTCAGCGATTAAAGCTGAGGCAGTGATAGAAATCAGAAGCATCACGGAAGAGTATTCGTCAGCTGTAAGGTTAATCCATGCCTTTTTAATGTCTTCAGTAGGATCGCCAAAAATTTTAAAGAGCCATGTGTGTGGTCCTATTCTAGAAATTGCAAACTTTGCCAATGAATCTAAAAAATTAGACAATTTTTTTCACCCATTAAAAGCCGCACTGTACAAAAATGTATAATATAATATGGTACGCTAAATTCACCTGATTTTAACCAGATTTTTTTATAATAGATAGTTTTCATAAAATATTAATAATTTTTAAAATTCATGATTTAAGGTTTTTGGTTATAAAGTCCATAATATCGTCTGTTTTTATAACCTGTACGTTGTACGTGTTAAGCATGTGTAGCAGATCTTCGTTTATCTGTTTGTCCGTAATTATAAAAATTTTCAAAGATATATCATGTTTTTGCGATATATCATAAAGTTTTGGAAGAAGAGAAATTAATTCTTCTAATTTATCCCCCTCGATAAAATAAAAGGCTATATGCTGTTCGCCTTTCTTAGCCATTAAATCAAACTCATACTCTACACCGCTTAATCCTTTAAATTTCCGGTTTTCAATTATTTGATATCCTTCGTTTGATAAGAAATTAGAAGCCTGCTTTAACTTATTAAAATACTCTTCTACTAATTTAATAACGTCTTTGTTAACCTTATACTTTTTAACGTTAACTAAGATTGCATCTTCTAGATAAAACTCGTGACCGTTATCACACCTATAAACAAATTGAGGGTTAATAACGGTCTCTCCTTTTTCGCATTTTAGATAATAACCCCTTTTAACTAAATTCTGAGATACTTCACCTTTCTGAGATATTTTACCTGTTGGAGCGTTGATTATGGAGCCTGTAATTTTATTTTCGTATATTTCTATTTTTTGCAATGCAACTTTGTGCACAGGACAGATCAAAATTATATGTAGATTCATCGAAGCGTCTTTAGGGCAGGCTAAAAAACTTTCGTTACCAACATACTCTATAATTTTGTTTTCAATCAGAAGCCTTAAAGTATTTTCATCTAAAACTTTGTTGTTAACAGAATATATAGGTTCTTTATTTAAAAGAGAAACTCTAACGTCTATGGGGTAACCTAAAATAAGATCTAAAAGAACCTTTCTGATGTTCTCTGACCTCAGAATATTATACAACTTACTGCTTTAAATAAAAGTACGTCTCTATTTAAACGTTTTATAGTTTTAAGCTGGTGCCGTTAACTTAAGGCTTAAAATTTATTTAACAAAACCATTTTTCTAGCAAATGATTGCACAAACCAGAAAAAGAACCTAAATAGCACTTATACTTTATATGCTTTATATCGTAAGTTTAAAATTTAGGCATGCCTCCAACGTTCTTGAGCTCATAATCAAGAGAAGCAATATAAAAAATGGATTCAGAAGTATTCTTTCGTATTCGATTTTGACGTTGACAAGCACGATGTGAATATCATATTTATTGATGAAACTAAAATAAACATTAGAGCGAAGCTTGACTAATAAAGCATAAAACTTCAACTAAAAGCTTTTCTATCATTTTAGATAAGCTGGCACCAGAACTCTTTTGATGCTTTTACATAAGATAGCTTGTAAAGAAATATAGTAATAAGACTATCTACACAATCGGAGCTCTTTGATACGTTGATGCATGTAAGTGGGCAGGGGTAGACATGTTATGTATGGAGAGAGCCTGAAGAACCTCATAGAAATGATGAATGAGTACATAAAAGACAGGGTAGAAGCTTTTGAGATACATTGCCTAAATGTTAAGGATAATTTCATTTATAATTAGCCTAGGTGATCAAAAGAGCTTAAGTTAGCAGCACTTTTAAGCTTATTATGAGCTTGTTTTCAAAAGTTTTCTTTTATTTTACAATCATATATAACTTCATAACGTTCATATAAGTTCCATCTTTAAAAGGTATTGAAGAACTGGATCTACTATCACTTCCTGCTTGTTTTTGATTATATAACCTCTTCTTATAAGAGAATTTAGTACGCGTCTGCTATGCGGTCCTGCGAGTCTGTAGCTTTCCCCTTTTGCTATAAGCCTTAGCATGTACTTCTCTTTGACGGAAAGTTTTGTCAATCTTTCAACCCAGAACAGTTGTGCTCTTTTGTCTGTATAAATACCTTCTGGGGCGCATTTTCCTTCTAACATTCTTAAACCGATAAGCGAAAGCCATAGAGGAAAGCCTTCAGATACATAATAGGAATCCCCTATGTACTTTTTTGGACAGCTGACGCCGTAATCTTCTAGCCCCTTAGATAAAAAATCAAATGAGACTTCAAGGCCAAACGGCTTTAAAGTTAATACAGAAAACACTTTTTTAAATGGAAGATCTTTCTTTTCTAAAATTTCTCTTGCGTAACCAAGTTCTGATGAAGCTAACAGTATACTTATCTTTCTTTTTTTCAAGACTTTATAGATAGCTCTGCTTATATCCAGAAAAGCTGGTCCTATCTTTCTAATTTCAGTAAAATCGTCTATGACCAGGCAGATTTTTTGATCGCTTATAAAAGCGAGATAATCTAAAAAATTATTTAAAAAGGTATACCTGTCTGATTTGCCCTCTTTGTAACTTTCTATCTCTAAAAGTGGGGCATTTAATTCAGAGAATTGGCCGGCTGATTTAGCCAACCTATTTTTAAGCAGTTTACTGTACTCTCTTTTTAAACTGTTTACAAAAGAGTTAAAATTCCTTATTCTTTCTCCGTTTATCCATAAAGCGTTGCACATTTTATGTTCCAAATAAGATTTCAAAAGGGAAGTTTTACCTATTCCCAACGGCCCTAATAAAAAAGCAGATTCTGATTCTGATAATTTTTTTATTTCGTCGCTCCTGTCGTATAGGTACATATAGCCTACTGGCTTGTTAAATGAAAACTTTATTCTCTTTACACTTTCCAATTAAGTTCAACCCTAACTTTGAGAACATAGATTGCAAATCCAAGCATGTAAGTTGCAAAAAGCAATGGTTGATAAAAAAAGTAATAAACTAACAGATCATAAAATCTATATTTAATTCTATAATGTTTTAAGATAAATGAGTACGCTATCATGGTTAAAACAAATGATCCCGTAAATATAGCAAAAAAACGTGTAAAATAAACCAGATAAATCCTAGGAAACCTTGCTAATAAAGGCGTAAATTTGATAACTGGATTAAACAAATAAAGCATCATAAAGTTATTAACAAAAGGTGCTGAAATTAAATAAAAGAAACCCAATGAAGTTAAAGGTGAAACAACAAAGATAATAAAAGAGATAAAAAACCAGGGCGTTCGTAAAAAATAAAAAATCAGTCTTAGAAAGTTGTTTAAAATCCATTCTGATAATCCATATGACCATCTTATTCTTTGGTCGAACCATTTTTTGATGCTATCAGGCTGCTTAACACGAACTTCTATATTAGAAAGTATATACTTTAGCCCGTGAACATAGCTCTTTAAACCTAGATATAAATCTTCGGCAAAAAAGTGATCAAAACCACCAACATTAATCAGACTATCCTTTTTTATCATAAAGGCAGCGCCATCAAGAGCGATAGTCTTTCGAGAAAACTTGGAGCCTATTTCGAGGAACGCGCTTGCTATTGCGTAGTCTATTGACGCCATCCTCTCAATAATTTTGTTGCCGTAACCAAGCTTTACATAATCAATTATGTCTGCATTAGAATTTAGAGCAACCTGAACAGATCTAGATATAAGGTCATCTGGTATAAGTACGTCGGAATCCAAAAATATTAGGTAATCCCCGTTAGCTATTTTAACAGCTTTGTTCAAAGATTCAACTTTTCCAATTCTTTTATTATTGATAATTAATTTGCATCTATCTAAAAAATCAGTTCTAAAAAAATCATCATCCGGTTCATCTGCTATAATTATGACTTCTTTTTCTTGATAACTATCGTTAAAAATGGCCCTTAAAATTTCTTTAAGATTCATTGGGTTTTTATAAACTGGTATAATTACTGAAACCCGTGGAATGTAGTTCAATTTAATTGTTTAATTATTTGTTTTTGTGTTTTTAAATTTTTTATTTTAAACCGTTTGCTTTTGAAGCTACCAATAAACTTTAAAATACAGCCGTCATTTTAATTATATAGTTTGCCAAAAACACTAGTTCTTGTCGCCGATCGGGATGACGATATAGGTATAAAGGCAGGTTTATCTACCCCCATAATCGGAAGAGAGAACGTTTTAGAAGCGGCTAACAAGCTATTGCTAAACGACCCTGAAGAAGCTGACGGAAACGCAATGATGGGAGCTATTAAGGTTTATGATGAATTAAAAAAATCAAACGAAGATTGCGAAATAGCAGCTGTTAGCGGAGACAGAAACGGCGGGTTAAAGGCTGATACAAGGATCAGGAGCCAAGTAGCTAACCTTAAAAAACAGCTTAATTTTGAAGAAATAATACTTGTATCAGATGGTGTTGAAGATGAAGAAATTTTACCCATAATAATGAGCTATGGGTCAATAAGGTCTGTCATAAGAATTGTGGTTAAGTACAGCCGCAACATAGAAGAGAGCTATATAATACTTGGCAAGTACTTAAAAATGGCAATACACGATACCAGATATTCAAAGTATTTTCTAGGCGTCCCTGGAATACTTTTGCTAGCATATTCCCTCCTTTACCTTTCTCCCATAAGGGAATACGCCGGATATCTTCTCGCTTTGATCCTAAGTTTGGCTCTTATCATTAGAGGGTTTAACCTCGACAACGCTGTGGCTCAGATGAGAAAAAGCACAAACTTTCTTATAAAATTTTTGAGCGCGATGTCAGGTTTATTAATAATTATTTTAGGCGGCATAAAGACAGCACAAGAGATTTTGCTTTCGCCGCAGTTTGCCGTACTCCAAAAAGGTTTTGAAATATATGCATTTGGGTACATTGTTGGAGCTTCCATTATAACCATGGAAACTTATGTTTGGATAGCCATAGCTCTGCAGCTTGTCGTAAATTTCTTTCTTTATTTTAGAAGAAATAGATATCTTGCTTTAAGGGAAGCAACGCTTTTGATATCTCTTATTTTGTTTTACATACCAGTATATAACGTTGGTATAGTTCTTATGAACCCTCAGATTTCTGGCATCCCCCTTGTTGTTGTAATACTTGCTATACTTGCCATAATGATAATACTGATTTATTACATACTTGCTGATTACTTTAAGGTTAAACAAAAATGAATATTGACATATTTTTAAGAAAAATAATCAAAATCCTAGGTATAGAATCACTTTATGAAAAGATGCTTAACGAAGAGGTTAAAGAAGGCCCTCTGCCAAAGCACATAGCTGTAATAATGGATGGCAACAGAAGATGGGCAAACGAGAGAAACCTTCCCGCATGGGAAGGGTACAGATATGGAGCCGATATAGCGGAAAAATTTGTTCTGTGGTGTCTGGATTATAACATAAAAATAATAACATTTTATGCTTTATCTAAAGACAATCTCCTTAAGAGATCGCCTGAGGAGCTCCACGCTATAGTTGAGAACATCTATGAAAAGCTTAAAAAACTTGAAGAAAGCGGGCTTATAGAAAATCGCAAAATAAGAATTAAAACGCTTGGAAATAAAGAACTTTTGCCTGACGCTCTTAAACGGAAACTTGAAGAGCTAGAGAGCAGTACAAAAAACAACGATGGTATGATCATAAACGTAGCTGTTGCATACAGTGGGAGGTATGAAATTCTGAATGCTGTAAAAGAAATAGCTGTGGAGGTAAAAAATGGAAAAATTTCTCCTGAAGATATTAATGAAGAGTTTTTTATGTCAAAGCTTTATACTGGAGACCTTCCATACCCTGAGCCAGATCTTATAATTAGGACTTCCGGAGAAATGAGGTTGAGCGACTTTTTGCTATATCAATCATCTTACAGCGAAATGATTTTTATTGATATATACTGGCCAGACGTAAGAAAGATTGATTTTTTAAGGATGATTAGAACTTATGAAAAAAGAAATAGAAGATTCGGAAAATGAGCTTTTACTAAAACACTGACCTCCTCCCCGCCTTAAAAGGTGAGGTTTGTCATTTTTTATCAAAATAGTTGAATTTTCTGTGCTGTTGACTTATAATTTGTTCGATAATTCTTTAAATATTTAAAAATTAATTATATAAAAAGGGAAACAAAATGATTAATGTAATAATTTCACATTCTGCAGATCTTGACGGAATTTCTTCAGCTGCCCTTCTAATAAGAAAATCAATTTTTTCGAACACACCATATTTGCTCTATTTAAGGGATTATAAGGACAATGACAAAGTTTATCCTGAAAATATTACAGTGATTAAAGAAGTTAAAGTGCTCATAACTGATATTTCGACCAACTTAAACTCGATAGAACTTATAACAGAAAGAATAAAGAAAACTAACGGAAATGTTGAATGGACTGATCATCATGAAACGAAAGAAGAAGTAATAGACAAATTAAAGAGCGTAAACGTGGATTTACTTGTTGAAAAGGATGCAGGTTCCGCTTCAATACTTGTACAAAAGCGTTATGGTCTTGAAGACGAACTTTCTAAACTTATAGCTGATGCTGGATTTCAATCGGACACGCTTAACATAAATGATCAATATGTAATGGACTTAGTCGATATTATAGATTATTTTAATTATCTAGAAAAGGATCCACCACGGTGTAGGCTGGCTTTTTTAGCTGTTCAACTTGCTTTAAAAGGGCCTAAAGAAGTTATTTCTGAAGACCTAAACAGTATGCTAGAATATTACAGAATTAAAAAAAGAGAAGAACTGGAGTATACAACAAAGTCTGTTAGGTTTTTTACCATAAATGGTTACAGGTTTGCCATAGCCTACGCAACATCGTTGATCTCAGGTACTCAGGCTGCAAACAAAATAATAGAAAATAACGATGCCGATGTCTACATAATAGTTAAAGATGAAGGGGGTATTAGCTTCAGAAGAAAGAAAAATTCGAATATAAACTTGGTTCCGCTCGCGAATATATTTGGAGGAGGGGGGCATGAATACGCTTCTGGCGCAAACCTTGGTAAAAAAGTCAAACCGGATGAATTTGAAAGAGTTACAAAAGAAATTTACGAAAAAATAAAAGAAAATTGGTTGAAACCTTCGTCTTAAAACCCTTTTAAAAATCATTTAAAAAATGTGACTATCACTTTTCTGTGTCTTGGACCATCTAATTCAACAAAGAAAATACTCTGCCATGTTCCGAGCAATAGCTTTCCATCAAAGAAAGGTATGCAAGAATTGTTCTTTATGATTACAGATAAAATATGTGCATCAGCGTTGTTGTCGATAATATTGTGTTCGTATTTTTCGTTTTCAGGGACAAGTTTTTCAAATGTATTCAGAATGTCGTTTTTTAGCCCTTCCTCATTTTCGTTTATCAAAATTCCTGCTGTAGTATGTGGGACAAATACGTTTATCAACCCAGAACCGTCTTCCTTTGACACGAGTTCTTTTAACTTTTCAGTTATATCTATTAGCTCTCTTCTTTTTCTAGATTCTACATCAAAATAAATATTTTTTATCATGGTGTTTTTATAAGAAACAACCCGCTTATATGCATTAAAGTTTTTTAAAAACAAGAATTATCTACATATGATGAGGTTGATGTTTATATCAGACGTAAGAAATTTTCAGTTTTCTGATTCGCTTATAAAGCTTTTTAAGCCTGATTATTTTTTCTTTTTAGGCGACATTTTGTTTGATGGACCCGGTCAATTTTACCTCATAAAAAAAGGAGAGCATATAAATTTTGTAGACGTTGAGCAGCTATCAAAAGAAAACATTGTTGAATCTTTTGAAGATTATACAATATTTAAAGGCAATACGCACATTTCAAAAGAACTTTTTAAAGTTCACCTTTATTATTTCTTAAAAACGTTAAGATTGCTTGAGGAACTCGGGATAGGTTATGCGCTTATAAGTGGAAACCACGATATGTTCATAGATTATGGAGACATATTTTTTCATAATAACCTAAGAAGAGGTATATTTGTTAAAAACGTTAAAAAGCTCAAACTGGATGATACAGAGATTTTGCTTATATCTTACAGCTCTCCCTTTGATTCTGTCGAAATAAAAAACTCAAAAATTGTTGCAACCCATGAAAGAAAGTTCATACTTCAAAAAATCATAAGAAACCTGGGAAAGTGTTCAGTGGTGATCAGCGGGCATTACGGAATTAACGTTGAGCTTTATTCAGAAAAAGAAAAAGTTGCTTCTTCCTATTATGAGAAATTACTCATAAAGATAGACAATTTTCCGTTTTCTTTTGCTGTTTATGAGAACGAAAGATTTAGCCTGTACAGGAGCAACCTAGTTAATTTTTTAACAGATAAATTGAAAATTGAAGATTTTAATATCACAAACAGAAAGCTGTGCGTTCTTGGGTCTTAAGCTTTATTTAGATTTTCAAGGGCCTTTTTTACTTCCTCGTTAACAATTTTTCCCTCGATCTTTCCTCTAACCAAGGACATTACTCTTCCCATTACAGTACCGTAGAGTTTTGAAGGTTCGACGTTTTCCTGCAAAGCTTCATCAATCTTTTCCTTTATTATTTTTCTAAGCTCTTCTACGCTAAGCTTCTTTATGTTCATTTCTTTTAGCGCACTCTCAAGGTTTACCCCTTTTTCTAACATGTACCTCGCTACATCCATAACGGCTTCTTTTGATATGTTTCCTTTAGAAAATTCAGCAAGCAGATTTAAGAACTCGTCGTATTCTATGACTTTTCCTGAATTTTGGTATGGAATTAAAATTTGTACAATAAGGGAAGCCAAAAGCGTTGTAGGCACATTTTTGTAGTTTTCTACAACGTTTTCAAAGAAATCAACAAATTCAGAATCGAGTATCTGCTCAGCCATTTCTTTGTTTATAGAGTGCCTTGAAGAGAATTCTTCTACTGCCTTCTCCCAGCTTTTGATTTCAATCCTGTACTTATCCTTCATTTCTTGAGTAATCTTTATTGTTGGAATGTCCGTTTCGGGATACATCCTTGAAGCTCCAGGCCTAGGTCTAAGATATCTTGTTGTTCCCTTTTCTGTTGCATACCTAGTTTCAGCTACAGGGCCTTTTAGTGCCATCTTCAGTCTTTCTTTTACCATCTGAAGACATAAAACCGCTTTTTCTTTATCCCCAAAGACTATAACAAAACCGTCGTTCTTGCTTATTCCAAGTTTATCTTCAAGTTCTTTCAGAATATCTTGACCAAAATCGTATTTAGAAATCTCATCTGAATGAATTATACCTTTGAAGCCAAATAACCTGCATATGTCAGCAAGGTCAAGCCCGAGCCTTGAATCTGGAACTGTTTCATATGAAAATAAACCTTTCAGGCCAGGCGCTTTTAGGGCAAACGCGTAATCTTTGAAGAACTTTTTTACACTAGGAATGTTTAAATGATTTTTAAAAACATCAGAAACTTCTACTGGTTCTATGCTAACAAAATTTTCTTCACTTATGCCTCTTTCTTTTAACTTAGCTGCAATCTCTAAAAGCATTTTCTGCCTTTTTTCTTCAAATTCAATCACTTTTTGTATCTGCTCAAGCTTTTGAACACCTTTAACCTCTACAACACATCCTCCTTCTACTGATACGTTAATGTCCTGTCTTATTGTCCCAAGACCCCTTGCAAAAAGGCCCGTCAGTTTTAATGTCCTTCCTAAGCTTTCTGCAAACGCTTTAGCTTCTTCTGGTGAAATCTCAAGCGGCTCAGTCGTTATTTCAAGAAGCGGTATGCCGAGTCTTTTTAATTCGTACTTTACATAGCCTTCACCTTTTTCAAGCAGCCTAGCAGCATCTTCTTCTAAACATATTGTCTGAATGCGAACGTTTTTTCCACGAAAAGTGTAGCTTCCGTTCAAACCTATTATGGCTGTTCTTTGAAATCCAGATGTGTTTGAGCCGTCCACCACTATTTTTCTCATAAAATGTATTTCATCAACAATAAACGAGTTCAGCATGTTCGATATTTTTATCGCAACTTCCACAGAATACGGGTCTGGTTCGTGCGGAGGTTCTTCGTCAGCTTCAACTAGACAGCTGGTCTTATCACCTGAAACATAAATTATGTCTAAACCTTTCTTTATCTCAAAAGCTGCAGCTGGATCTATTTCTCCCAACTCGCTCGTAGAAACCCTAAGCCTTCTTCTGAATTCTATCTGTGAACTCTCATCGCTCTTTGGGTTGCAGTTGCAAAATAGCTTTCTTTTGCTGTTGATCTGAATATGTATCTCGAACCCTACTTTCATAGCACTTCTCTCCTTTCGTTGATTTCCCCTCTCAAATTTTTAGGCATGATTGCTTTCAGATCTAATCCATTTCCTATTGCCCACATAGATTTAACAAGAGCTACTTCGGATAGCATGTCTTCAAGCGATACTACGCCCATTGAGAGCAGGTCCCTGCCTGTTTCATAAACTGTAAGCCTTACAGAACCCCAGATACACTGGGAAGTCATGCCTACAAACCCACCTTTTTCTATATAATCTTTTATGTATGGAAATGCTTTCCTTGATACATGGCCAAGACCAGTGCCCTCTACAATTACCGCATCAAAAAATTCCTTATTAAAGAATGAAGAAAGCAGTTTATCGCTGATGCCTGGATAGAACTTTAAAAGTGCTGCTCTTTCAGAAAACTTTTCGTAAAGGTTCATTGGTCCTTTGGCTTCAGTTTTTTTCTCGCTAAACTTTATCTCTAATTTTTTTACGTCTACGTAAGCAAAGGGCTTTGCGTTTATAGATTTAAAAGCATCCCTTCTGCTGGTATGATTTTTTCTTACTTTTACTCCTTTATGAATTGCAATAAGGTCATCATTAATTGAGGCGTGCATCGCTACATAAACTCCAGGACTGTTACTTTTTGCAGCAAAAATTACGGCCCCTAGCAGGTTTGTTGCTGCGTCTGAAGAAGGACGATCAGATGACCTCTGAGAACCAACAAATACTACAGGTCCTGCTGGATTTTCGATAGCAAAAGAAAGAGCTGATGCTGAATAATGCATCGTGTCAGTACCATGAGCTATCACGATTCCTTCGTAACCTTCTTTAAAAGCATTGTAAACCTCCCTTGCCATCAGCGTCCAGTTTAAAGGCTGCATGTTTTCGCTAAGCTCGTTCATTATCGTCTTCACGCTAATCGAAGCAAGATTCTTCAACTCCGGAACCATGTCAACTATTTGAGATGCGGTAAAGGCCGGCTTGACTGCGCCTGTCCTATAATCAACTTTGCTCGAAATCGTTCCTCCCGTTCCAAGTATAAGTATTTTAGGTCCAGTTGATTCAAAACTCTTTTCATAAGGCTGTTCTGAAGAAACCTTTGGAGGTTCAACTTCTAAGATTTCTATCTTGCCTTTTTCCACTCCTATGTTATAGCCGTTGTTTAGCTTAATGGTAAAGTGATCCTCATCCTCATAAAGAGTTCGAGGCATGACTATGCCTTCATAGACAACATCATTAATCCTGAACTTTATTCTGGAAAATTCTTGTAGTTTTTCCATATAATCAGATTTATAACCTTCTAATAAAAGCGTTTAGCCAAGCTTCAAAAGAAACTTTCAAGAGATTTCTGTCTTAATAAGAAAGAACTGCTCAGCCAGCTCTTTCTTAAGGTATAAGTTTTAGAAAAAGCATAATCGATCATGGCGTTTTCGTCTTCGAATTTTTTGAGGTTTTTAAGCGCTAGTTCTGTGCCCTCTCTAACCCTCCATACGCCAAGATTTGGGATCCAGTTCCTGTCAACCTCTAAAAGAACGACTACCTTTGCTTGTCTCATTCTTTCCTTTAGATATTTTGCAACGCTGTACCTTGCTGCGTAATAAGCACCTTCAACTTCTTCCGCATAATTTGTTCTGCCCAAAAACCCTTCATAATCCATAGCAACTTTTGGGTTCCTGTTCCCAAAATATGGTCCCCAGCTTTCCATCATTTCATAGTAAAATTTTCCCGGAAACATCATCACAATGATCCTGTTTCCCACAACATAGCTTTCTCCAAGATAGTGCTCGTTCAGCTCTGGATAGTTTTTTATCTCATCTATTAGCCTTGAAGAAATTATCGAATCCACAGCAGTTATTGACCATCTTGTTGCAACAAGCTTTCTCTTAGTGCCGAGAGCACCTACGCTAAGAAGCTGCTGTATTTTATAAACGCTTAAACCGCTGTTATGTAAGTATAAAACGGCGTCTTTAGCTAAAAGGTCTTTGTCTTCATAAACCTTTTCAATCCTTCTGTCAGCAACGCCTCCTGTATAATGTATTATGCGTCCTAACTCACCGCCATTTAAAGTTACTCCTTCGTAAGGATCGAAAATGGCGTTTGGTCTTCTTTTAATATATTCAAGCTCAACTTCTACGTTGCCGCTGTAGAGGCTTATTTCCCTTAACTTTGTTACGGAGCTTTCATTTATGTCTATTTGAGGGTCGACTGGCTTAAAAAGCGCTTTTCCTGATCTTCTTATGTAAAGCACCTGCCTTGATGTAAGCCTAATCCAGTACTTAGGATCTGTGTAAACGTTCAGCACATCAGGGTTTACAAGGCTAGGACCGATTAGTAGCTTTTTTGAACCTATGAGTGGAAGGTAAACGTATGGCGGTGAAAAACCGTTTACTATATCCAAGTCGATTAATAAAATACATCAGTATAATTTAATAGTTTCTCCAACTTTGGGGACTTCAGATATGTTTTTTCTAAATACTATTCTGTTTATGGATTCGTTAAGGTTTTTTGCTTTTGTATCTTCACCATGCACCACTATTATCTTTTGAACCTTATTCTTGAACTTTGATATGTAATTTAAAAGCTGGTTATAATCAGAGTGACCGCTGAACCCATCTATTTTTTCAACCTTAAGGTTGACGTTTATGACCCTTATTTTGCCGTTAGAGTCCATTATGTTAATCTGTTTTGAACCGTCAAGAACTCTTCTCCCCATCGTGCCAGAGACTTGGTATGAGACAAAAATCACCTTGTTGCGGGGATCCTCGCTGAGTTCAGAAAAATAAGCTACTGATGGGCCTCCTTCAAGCATCCCTGAAGTCGCGATTATTATAGACGGCCCACCTGCAAAAACTTCCTCCCTCTCCTTAGGGTGACTTATTATCGTATACCTTTCTGTTATAAATGGGTTTTCTCCTTGGAAAATTATTTTATCCCTTATCTCTTTGTTAAGAAATTCTGGATAAAGGAGATGTATGCTTGTGGCTTCTGTAAGCATTCCCTCTATATATATTGGAACTTCTTTCAGCTTCTTTTGGCTTATATAATCATTCAGGACAAGAAGTATTTCTTGCGCTCTTCCTACTGCAGGGACCGGTATTAGAACTTTTCCGCCCTGATTAACAGTTTCGTTTATGGAGTTTATTAGCCTCTCCTCAGCTTCTTCTCTTGCAGGCATTATATCTTCTTTTCCTCCGTATGTGGATTCAGTTATGAGGGCTTCTACCCTTGGATAAATATAGTTTGCAGGCTGGAAAAGCCTTGATTTGCCAAACTTATAATCCCCAGTATAAACCAGGTTGAAAAGGCCCTGACCTATGTGCAGGTGTATTGTTGCAGAACCTAAAATGTGCCCTGCGTTAGTTAAAGTTAGCTTTACATCAGGAGCTATATCTGTTACGAAGTTGTATGGCAATGTTATGCAATGTTTTATAAACTCTTTAACGTGAGACATATCGTAGTATAGCTTTTTTCCTTCAGCTTCAGCGACCTTGAGCGCATCAGTTAAAAGCAGTGTGGTCAAGGTAAGAGTAGGTTCTGTGCAATAAACTGGCCCTTCGTATCCGTATTTGAACAACACTGGTACAAAACCAGAGTGATCTAGATGCGCGTGCGAGAGCACTACAGCATCTAGGTCTTCTAACAATAGATTTACCAGGTCAAGCCTTGGGAACATATCAGCAATTGAAGAAACTCCTAAGTTTACTCCACAGTCAAGCATTACCTTTGACTCAGGCGTTGTTACAAGGATCGACGACCTTCCAACTTCGTCGGCTCCTCCCAGGAAAGTAACCATTATATCTTTTTTCGATGTTATTCTGTCTCTGAATATCCTATTGCCTATTTCTCTGAGCAAAAACAACCTTTCTTCCTCGTTTGTCTTTAAAGTATGTACCAAAAATTCGTAAGTCTGGGGGTTATGATATATGACCCTCCTTATCTTTACCTTCCAGCCTATTTCTTGTGCAACTTCGTCTATCTTTGATTTTATTTCTCCTTCAAGAAGCGATGGATCTTTAACTTCGATGAGTATTTCGCCCTGTATTCCGTCAAATATTATCCCGCTTACCCCAGCTTCTTTCGGTATAAGCCTTGAAATTTCCTCCCTGGCTTCCTCTTCTTCTTTTCTTTCGCTTTCGTCAGCTTTTACGACGACATGCTTTTTTATAGCACTGACTATGCTTGGTATTACTGTTGGATTTTGCATAAAGAACTTTAAATTTTTTGTGTACAGAGCTATCTTTGGCCCTTCAAACTCTATCCTGCTTACCTGAGATTCAGGAGGAAGCCTCTGAAAAATTTCTGATATAATCGATGAAAGCTTTCCCTCTTCTATACCCAATTTATATCTTTAAATTTTTAAGAAGCGATTCTTTTTCTTCCTTGGAAAGCTCTCTGTAACCTCTTGCATCAATAATGCCTATGTTAAAGTCGTTTCCAGTAGCTATGTCACGCCTCATAGCGGACGTTATGGCAAGTGCAGCCAATTTTATTCCTTCATCGAGCTTGATGTCTTTATTATAAAGATCTTCAAGAACTCCAAGCGCTATAGGTGAGCCGCTTCCTGTGGCGGCCATTTCCTCTTGAGAAAGAGATCCAAAAAGGTCCACCATGAAAAGACTAGGTCCATTTTTATCATATCCTCCTATAAGGGATTCAACCTGTAATGGGTACATTCTGTTGTAAAAGAAAATGTTTGCGGCAAGCCTAGCTATGGCCGATACAGGGATAGGACGACCCCTTTCTATTTTGTACATCCTTGCGTGATACTTTAATATATCGATTACGTTTTGAGCATCAGCTACTGTTCCAGCTATTGTCATCGCAACGTGATCATCAAGCTGGTACAGCTTTCTACCTACAGTATTGGCCACAAAATATCCTGAAGTAACCCTTGCATCCGTGGCCATTATTACAGCATCCTTTATAATAAACCCGATGGTTGTTGTGCCAGTTTTATTTATAGGAAGATTGTTATTCAACATAAAATCACTATGGATATTAAAATAGGTTATAAATAACTTTTGCTTATTTATTGTTTTATTGTTTCAAAAGATACTTTTCCCGATTCAATTATTGCAAAGGCTGCGGTCCTGTTAAAGTACGGTGCACCTGTTCTTGAGAAAACAGTTATGACCAGACCGTCATGATTGAACTTATAACCTTCAACAGCTTCATGACCTCTTATCAAAAAATTTTTTCCGTTTAAGGAAAGCCACCTTTCTGTTATGTCTTTACCGAAAAGAAATCCAAGGCCCCGAGGAGATTCAACAAACCCAAGCCCTTCAAATGGGTCGTTCCAAAGTATTTCATACATAGATTTTCTTACTTTTTCTACATCATTAAGATGAAAAATTTCTACTGGAAAGCCACCATGCATAGCTATGAACGATTCGCCATCAAAAACAAGGGGCAAAACCTGAAAAGTGTTAAAGAGTTCTCTGTATGCCGATTCTCCTTTTTCTTCTCCAAACTTTTCTTTAAGCTGATGCCGTATGTCATGAGGATAAGGTATTGAATTTAAGTCTGGCTCATGATTGCCTCTTAAAGGAACGTACTTATCGTTTAAGACCTGTTTGAGGTAGGAAACCCCAAGCCATGTTTCAACCTGATACATCCCCCTGTCCCCATAATCTCCAAGAGTTATCAGCATTTCATCGCTTCCTATTTCTCCTATTTTTTCAAGTATTTTCTGAAATGTGACAACGTCGCCGTGAATATCGCCGATAACATAATACTTACCAGCCTTTGCTCTTTCAACAGTGTTATACTTAAAGCTCCTCAGTCTAGATATGTGCATCATAAACTCTTCGTATGTGAAGCTTACCCCTGGAAGCGGCAGAATGTCTGAGACCTTCATTTGATTTTGTTCAGGACCTTGGTCAACTCTTCAACAAGAACCTTTTTATTCTCTTTCCCGAACTTTTTTATAAGAATACCCATGAGGAACTCGAACTTTTTATTATATTCAAGGTTTCTGATTTTTTCATAGTTCTCTGAAATTATCTGCATTATATCATTTTGTATGTTTTCAGCAGAAACGGTCTTAAAGGAAATCTTTACTTTTTCTCCATCAATCCATTTTTTAAGGTAAGCCACAACGCTTTCATGATCTGGTATTATTCTGTAGTTCTGAAGTATCTCTGCAAGCCCTGAAACATCTTCAGGCAGGGTTTTTATTGAATACCTCTTTATGAGGTAGGATATTTCGTTTGCAAGAACGTTTGCAGCCAACTGTTTAAGCGATGGTTCATAAAATTTTATTTTTTCGTACACGTTAAAAAGGTTCTTATCTGAACTTATCTTTTTTGCAAGTTCTTCGTTTATGCCATCGTTTATAAGTTCCCTGTATCTATCTTCTTGTGAACCTCCTATTTCCTCCTTAACTTTCTTAATCAAAGATTCGGTTATTGTTACTGGAGGAAGATCTGGTTCTGGCATGTACCTGTATTCGGCTTCAAACTCTTTTCCCCTACTTGCTATAGTTATCCTTCTTTTTTCATCCCAAGCCCTTGTTTCCCTGACCACCTTTATGCCCTTTTCGTACATAGTTTTCTGTCTAAACATTTCATAAATGATCGCTTTTTCAACAGAAGCTGCTCCTGTCACGTTTTTTACTTCAACCCTTTCTCCACCAGCATAAGAAACGTTAACGTCAACCCTAAGGGAACCCTCATAATCTTTTACGTTTATGCCAACGTCAGAAAGTATCGTGGTTAACCTTTCTACAAAATCTCTTGCTTCCTCAGGGGATGACATGTCGGGAGCTGTAACTATTTCTATAAGAGCGATTCCAGATCTGTTATAATCTATAAGAGAATACCTAGCAGTTGCTCTGGAACCCTCATAGTATATCCTTCCTGGATCTTCCTCAAGGTGTATCCTTTCTATTCTGACAGTTTTTCCGTTGCTTAGCTTTAAATAACCGTCGTGAGCCAATGGATAACCTCCTGCTTTATCGTACTGGGTTATCTGAAAGTTTTTTGGCAAGTCAGGGTAAAAGTAAGTTTTCCTGAAAAAGTATGAAGTCTCATATGGCTGGGCGTTGAGCATTAACGCAACTTTAAGCGCTTCTTCTACAGCTTTTTTGTTAAGCGTCGGCATTGAGCCGGGAAGCCCGGTACATACTGGACATATGTTTGTGTTTGGTGGTTTACCCCTGTAATCAGAAGAGCACGAACAAAAAAGTTTTGTCTTTAGAGTAACGAGCTGAACGTGAACTTCTAAACCGACCTTAATTTCTTCCATTTTTCTTCACCTGCAGAACGTTTTCTGCTATGGCAGCAACCTTCAATACCTTCATATCTTCAGCCCTTAAACCAATGAACTGGCCTCCCACAAAGAATTCCCTTACTTTGCCAACAGGTATCGATATTGCAGGAGAACCCGTAAGGTTTGGCAAGACAGTAAGCACATCTGCTGCATAAGCTATTTTGGGATCTTCTATTGCTTTTCCTATTTTCCACGGAAGAACGGGCATTGTCGGAACATAAACGGCGTCATATCCGCTGATGATTTTTTCAAACTCTTGTTTTATCATCTTCCTTAGCTGAAGCGCCCTAAGGTAATAGGTCTCATAGTAACCTGCTGAGAGGATAAACGTGCCCATCATTATTCTAGCTTTGACTTCTGGACCAAAGAACGACCTTGCTTTGCTGATATAATCTCTCCAGTTGCTAGCAGATTCAACCTTGGGGCCATACCTGATGCCGTCATACCTAGACAGGTTTGTGCTTGCTTCAGCACAAGCTATTGTATAATAAGAGCTCAGCATATAATCTGTCAAACTGAACTTGTCTACATAACTTATTCCAAAACCAGCACTTTCTAACTTTCCGATCGAGTTGTAAAATTCTTTTTTAACTTCTTCAGAAGATAGCTCGACAAAGCTTTTTATCACAAGGATGTTAGGTTTTGATATGTTCTTCTCTTTAAGATCTACGTTTATAGATGTAGAATCCATCGGGTCTTTTCCGGCTATCATTTTAAACAGAATTTTTACGTCCTCCACACTTTTCCCTAAAATTCCTATAACTTCTAAGCTGTTAGCGTAAGCTATTAGTCCATACCTTGATATTGCGCCGTATGACGGTTTAAAGCCAACTATACCTGTAAAGCTAGCAGGAGCTCTGACAGAGCCGCCTGTATCTGAACCGAGGGCTATTGGAGCCATATCTGCAGCTACTGCTGCCGCACTTCCACTGCTAGAACCTCCAGTTACGTATTCTTTGTTTAACGGGTTTCTAGTTGGGCCAAAGGCGCTGTTTTCTCCAGAACTACCCATAGCAAATTCGTCCATATTTGTCTTGCCCAACACGCTTCCGCCGTGTTTTTTTAAACTGGAAACCGCGGTTGCATCATAAGGCGGTACATAGTTTTCAAGCATTTTTGAAGCGCACGTAGTTCTAATCCCTTTTGTAGATATGTTGTCCTTTATTGCGATAGCGATACCCTTTAGATCCCCTTCTGCTCTTGACCTTGGCTCTAGCAACGTTATGTATGCGTTAAGAACGCTGTTTAGCTCAACAGACCTTTTATAGTAGAACTCGTTTACATCTTCGGGACTCAGGCTACCATTCTCAATTTCCCTTAAAATAAGCTGCAAAGTGTAACCTTCTAGGTTCATAATGTCTTTGGACCCTTTAAGTACCTTCCCTTTACCTCGTTGAAAACCTTTATTATTTCGTCAGAATCGAACTCAACTGGGACGTCATCTCTTTTGTGCTCGCCTTCAGGAGCTAGAACAAAAGCTTCTTTAGGTGGCTCTATTGCATCCAGTTTTTCAAGTAATTCCCCTAACGCCTGGACTTTTTTTGCTATCATTTTTTCTTCTTCTTTTGATATCTTTAACATGGATAACTTTGATAGCTTGTTTATTGAATACTTCATGGTATCAACCTCTTTACGTCTCTTGGATATAGCACAACTTCTCTTATATTTTCTACTCCAGTAACGACCATCATAAATCTATCAACTCCGAGCCCAAAACCACCGTGAGGTGGCATGCCGTAGTTGTAAACTTCCAAATGGTACTTAAAGCTTTTTGCAGAAAGTCCTGACCTCTTAAGTCCCTTTCTTAACAAAGTAGGATCGTGCACCCTTTCGCCTCCGCTACTTAGCTCTAAACCTTTATACATCAGGTCAAAAGAGTTGCTGTAATCTCCATCCTTAGGCTGTATGTAAAACGGTTTGAGCTTGAGCGGCCAGTCCTTTATAAAATAAAATCCTCCAACATGATTGCCAAACGCTTCAAGGTGCTTTGATGATAAATCATCTCCTTCATGAATTTCTTCAAGATTCTTGTTTACCCAGCTTACAACTTCAGAATAGCTGTATCTTGGGAATTTTTTTGAAACATCCAGAATTGGCGCTTTTATCCTTTTCAGAGCTTCGCTATCCTTTTCATACAACTTATTGATAACGTACTTGATCATATTCTCAAGAAAATCCATAAGATCTTCGTTTTTATAAAAGGCGGCTTCGATATCAAGGCTTATTGCCTCGCTAAGATGTTTTAAAGTTCTTGATGGCTCAGCTCTGAATATTGGTCCAATCTCGAATACTCTTTCAAATGACATTATAAGCTCTTCTTTATAAAGCTGAGGAGACTGGGCCAGAAAAGCCTGCTTATCATAATACATGAGAGGAAAAAGAGCAGCTCCCCCTTCAGAAGCCGTAGCTATTATCTTTGGCGTTTGAACCTCAAGAAAATCTTTAGAAATTAAGTATTCTCTGAAATAATGCAGGACTTTTGATCTTAGCGTAAAAAGATCTATGTTATAAGGTCTTCTCAAGTCAAGAGCTCTGAAGTCAAGCCTTAGATCAAGCGTTGGGATGTCTCTCGACATTATGTTAAAAGGCGGTAACTTTTTTGGCTTTGACAGAACCTTCATTGAGTTTACGTGTATTTCGAAGCCGTTTGGCGCTTTATCAGTTATTTTTATTATTCCTTTGGCCCAGATAACTGAATTCTGTTTTAGCTGGCTGCTCATCAACTTTTTGTCATTTATTACAAGCTGAACCTGCTTTCTGTTTTCATAAACAATGATAAAAGAGATAGTTTTCTGTTCCCTTATGCTTAATACCCAACCGTACACTTCTGCTTCTGAACCTTCATTTATACCGTTCTGAGCAATAAGCATCTTACCTCTTTAGTATGAATAAACGAGTTTATTATCATTTACCAAAGCTCATCATTTACTGGTGTCTCTACATTTACATATTTCAACTTTAACTTCTAGAAAACCCTTTGCTGTCGTACATTTTTCCAGCTTGGGATTTTTTCAATAACGTGCAAATGTGTTCTGTGCATTTTTTGGCTAAGCTCGAATAAATAATAACTAATCCTGAACTTATAGAGGCTTCTCAAAAGGACTAAGCTTATAAGATCAAGCTTCCGCTTTTTGAGCTAATTTCTGTTATACTGTACTCCGTAAGTAAAAAGGCAAAGCTGATGGAAGGGCAGCAGGTTCAAAGCTCTTGAAAATCCAAAAAATGTTTTAAATCTTTTTCAAGAACCCTCATCACAGATATGTAAACTTCTCTTCCTACTTCTGAACCAAGAGGAGTAGCTGTACCTGCAAAACGGACTTTTTCCGAAAGATGTGATGTCCCAGCAGCAACAGCATCGGTAACAGTGCCAGTTATCCTGAGTCCATAATCCATCAGTGCTCCGCATTTAGCTTCTGTTATAACCTTTACAATTTCTACAAGGTCATTAATAGAAAGCGGTTCGTTTATAAAGACAGCTGTATTTATCGTCCTTCCTGCGTGTTTGCCAGTGCCGTTTATCCTAAGTGAAACAAAGTACTTGATGCCGTTAAATTCGAAGAACTCGTAATTCCTGGCCGCTGTTATGAATACAAGCGTCGAGACATCTAGAGCTTTATGAACCTTTATTTCTGCTATGGGATCAGGGTTGCTGTAATCTTCTGGCACCATTATGCTCAAGAGTTTTCTTATATTTAAAAAACCAACAGGGTATATTCCCGAACTAAGAGCAACGTAAAGAAAGGCATAAAAACAGGACAGCACATTACGTGGTAAGCAATTATCAGTACGTTGCATTTCAGGATGATGATATTCTTTCATGGCAGGCGCTTTATGGCATAAGAGGTTCTGGAGACCTAGATCGGGGAAATTCGCGATTCCTTAGATAAGGCCAGCACTTAAATCGTTTGAAATCAGCAATAGGCTCAGCATGTAGAACGCAGATGAGACGTCATATTGTTGAGCCTCTACAAGCAGCATGATAGAGTATGAAGTATTCTTCATGTGAAAACGAGATAATGAACAGGGAAGGCCTGACCGCAATGTCATGGTAGTTCACATAGTACAAGAAATATTTGATGATAAAAAATTCACCCAGAAGGCAAAACGTACTTTTTGCTGTTAGATTTTCTGAAGGACCTTGTCAGCCTCTTTTACAGCAATCGCGAGTTTAACAGCTTCTTTTAACAGCTGTCGCATGAGTTCTATGGCTACTGGATCTATAAACTTGCCTTCAGAGCTAAACTTTTTATTTGTGTTTACAAGAATCACTTCTGGCCTGGGTACTACTAGCGCTCCCAGCGCATTAAGGACTACCCTGAGGTGCTCCTGAGCTCTACTTCCGCCTACGCTTCCCGTTGACGCTGAGAAAATGGCCACAACTTTTGATACAAAGGGGTTTTCTGTGTACGGTCTCGAAATCCAGTCTATTGCGTTTTTTAAAACTCTAGAATAGCTGTGGTTGTACTCTGGTGTTGAAATAAGAACTATGTCTGATGCCCGTATCTTTTCCTTTAGATCTCTAACAGATTCAGGGGGATCCTTTTCCAGATCCTGATTGAAAAGCGGTATGGCTGAAATGTCATACATTATAGCATTTGAACCTTCTGGAAGCATCATGAAAGCGTTTTTTATCAAAAGCCTGTTAAATGACCCCTTTCTAAGGCTCCCAGGAATGCCTAAAACATTCAGCCCTCTGAACATAATAAATCGATTATCACACTGTTATTATTTACGGATACATGTTGAATTTTATGATTTATAACTCTTTAAAATTTTTTTAAATTGTTTCTTAAAAAATAATAAAAAAATATTAGGTTAAAATTTTTAAAAGGTTTGAAACCTACTTTGTAACCATTCTCTGGAAAAGAGGTATGGCGATTGCAAAGGTAACTATAGAATAAATAAGGAGTACCAAAACGTCATTCCAGACAGCTGAAAGAGGTGCGTTCATGACCATGACAGATCTGAACCCTGTAACAGTATAAACGAGCGGGAACATGTAAGCAATATCTCTTAACCACCAGGGGAGCTGCAGCACTGGGTAGAATATACCAGATATGAATATCATAGGCATCTCAAGCATAAGCATTATCATCTGAGCCGACTCTTGGTCGCTTACAAAGCTTGTAGCTATTATCCCAAGTCCAGTAAAAGCAAGTATCCCAAGTAAAAGTATAATGGCCATAAGAAAGACGTTCCCGTATATCTTTACTCCAAACAGCAATATTGAGAGTATCACTATTATTATTCCGCTTATTATTCCTCTTATAGCCTGAGCCATTGCCTTGCCCATGACTATCGAAAACCTTGAAACAGGCGTCATCAGTATGCCATCCATAGTCCCCAGCTCTCTTTCTCTTGAAAACGCCATGGCAAGCCCGGCTAGCCCTCCCATTACCACGCTCATAGCTATAAAACCAGGTGCAAGAAATTCAAAGCTGCTAAGAGCTCCAGGTATAAGTCCCTGAAAGTTTACCAAGATCGTTCCAAAAGATGATGCAGGAAAACCATGTGCAATGCTCAGCTGAACGTTAAGCTGCGAGAATATCTGCTGTATCCCTGCAGTAACTATCTGATCGAGTGTAGGATTCATCTGATCTACTATAACCTGAACGGTTGCGCTGCCTGTACTTAGCTCCTGCCCGAAACCCTGCCTGAATATCACCACAGCGTATACCTTTCCTTCTAGAAGAGCCTGCTCTGCCTGAGAAAGAGAACTATAAGTTATAACGTTAAAAGTTCCGCTAGACTCTGCCGTGTAAATGAAGCTGTTTATAACGTTTATTGCGCCCGTAGACTGATCCTGATTAACTATTGCTATAGGTATGTGCGTTATTGTACCATTGCTTGGAAACATGTAACCAAAAAGCAGCATAAGCAGTATTGGAAGGAGTATCATGGAAACGAGCCTTGCCCGCACCCTGTAGAACTCCGTAAGGTCTTTTTTCATTATTACGTAAAGATGATAAAGAGGGCCTTTCATCACCATCCCCTCCTCCTTAATCTTCCGCTTATTTCGTCCCTTAGATCTCTACCTGTGAGTTCCAGAAATACATCCTCTATTTTTGTTGCTCCGTACTTTCTCTTAAGATCTTCCTTTTTACCTATTTCAAGTATCTTTCCCTTGTCCATTATAGCAACAGTGTCAGCAAGCTCATCTATTTCATACATGTCATGCGAAGTGAGTATTACAGTTAGTCCCCTGTTCTTGAGGTTTACTATATAGTCCCTTACCCATCTTACGCTTTGCGGATCGAGTCCGTTTGTAGGTTCGTCCAGTATTACAAGCTTCGGATCGTGCAGTAGGGCCCTGGCTATGTTAAGCCTCTGCCTCATACCAGTCGAGAATGTTCCAACTGGCTTGTCCTTTACCGCAGAAAGCTTCACTTCTTCTAGCAACTCTGCAATCCTTTCTTTCAATACCTTTGAATCAAGACCGTACAGCTTTCCGAAAAATTCAAGGTTTTCTACCGGTGTTAGAGGCGCATAAAGTATCAGCTTTTCCTGAACCACGCCTATTAACTTTCTGACTTCCTGTGGCTGTCTAATGATGTCGTACCCTTCTACCAAGGCTTTTCCCGCGCTTGGCCTCAACACTGTACAGATCATCCTTATAAGTGTGCTCTTGCCGGCTCCATTTGGCCCAACAAGCCCGAATATCTCTCCCTTTTTAACCTTAAATGAGACGCTGTCAACAGCTATAAGGTTTCCGAAATACTTTGTCAGGTTTTCGGCTTCAACAGCGTAGCTCATCTTCTCCTCGCCGCAACTACAGCAAGTATCGCAATTATAACCAGCAGAATCGCTATTAACAAGATATAGATGGCTGGAGGAGACGAAACATATGCTAAAAACTGGTTTATAAAAGATTCTTTTATAGTAAAGCTCACAGGTATTCTTTGGCTGAACGTTTCTCCTGGAGCGTTGTCCTGCAACCAGGATGTCACAATTGTTCCCCTGAACTCGCCGACTGGAGCGCTTGAGCTTACGTCAAGGGAAAACACAGCAGTTGCGCTTGATCCTGGCGGAATATCCCCCAAATAATCGTACGTGTTGCCGCTTAGCATGTTAGGAAGTATGAGCTCAGCCTGCACGTCCTTTGCAGTGTAGTTGCCGTAGTTTGTAATGTTATAGGTAACTTTTATGTCAGAAGCTCCCTGAGTTAACGTCAAAGATTCAGGCACTGCTTTTAGCTGAGCCTTAGGCGATACAGGTAATCTTATGACAGATACTGAATTTCTTCCGCCGTATGATATGCTGATAAAGACATTAGCATAAGAAGGTGACGAGGCGTTGCTGTTCACGTTGAACAGATAAGTAAGCTGAACCGGTGTGCCAGGTGGCAACAATCCTATGGTGGTGGCAGTTTGGGATGCGAAGATGATTGGCCCTGATGTTGAGACATTTATTTCTACGTTGTTTGCAGTAACGTTACCTGAATTAACTACGTAAATTATCAGCTCAGCATCCTGAGTTCCTGGAAAGATCTGTGGTGGATTTGTGCCGAAACCTTGAAGTCTGACATTTGAGGAACCGAGCACGGGTACATATACTTGCTGAACTGTTCCTATGCCGCTGTTCCATTCAAGCGTTAAGTTGATCGGATAGTACCCGGTAACCGCTGAAGAATTAATGTTTACGTAAAATGTTAGAGGAACGCTTGCGCCTGGCGGTATAGCACCAACAAATTCATGCAGGCTTTTTCCAGAAGCAAAATAGAACGGGTAGCCCAGGTTAAGCGTTACTGTAGCGTTGTATGCAGTATTTGTTCCCGCGTTTCTGACAACAATTGTAAGTGGAAGCCCTTTAGCGCCTGGATAGGCCAGAGTTTCCCCGTTCCCCCAGTACCATGAATAAACCTGCAGGCTTGAAAACGTAGATACTGGGAGCTGCGCTGAATACGTAAAGTTCTTCTGATAACCTCCCTGGACGTAGCTTATCTGCAGTGGAAGCGTGTATACCCTGGTAACGGCCCGCGGACTTACATTAACGTAAGCTATGAAAGGTACTGTTTCTCCTGGTGGTATAAGAGATACATTCTGCGGTTCACTCGTGATACAGAAAACGCTTGTGCTTTCTGCTCTCACGCTGACGTTCAGCGCCGGATACTGAGCTAAGTTGGTTACGTATATAAAAAGTGGAACGTTAAAAGAACCTGGTTCTACTGCTATAGGAGAAGAGGAGGGTCCAAAGCTAGTTCCTGTCACAGCAATACCCTGCACCTGAGCGTTAACTGGAACTAGTGAAAAAGCTGATGCCAGAAGAATCAGAGTCAAGACCAGTTTTTTCATAGTCAAAAACTTGCAGAAGGGATATAAAATGATTTTGATATTTCTAAATAAAAAACTTTTAATAAAAAGTGAAAAAGTATATTTATTTTTGTTAATTTATCGAGTAATTTACAAAAAATTTATAAGTTATACTTACTAAATATGTAATAAATGTCTCAAAATGTTCAAAATAAAACACAAAATTCCAGCAACTTACTCGAAAAAGGTTATGCGCGATCTCTTACAAAGCTAATAGTCTATATAATCATCTACGCTGCTGTCATGGCCGCTTTCCAGTGGTTTGAAATAAACATCGTCCCAGAGCTCAGAAGTTACAGCGAATACATAAACGTTGGACTTACGCTTGTATTTGGCTACCTTATAATAGTTGCATTTGCAGACACGATTTATCATTTTATGCGCATAAAATATACACATGACGTTGCAAAAGCTTTCAGAAACGTCTTTTTGCTTATAGGTGTCGGTGCGCTGATAACTGCTATAGCCGGAGCCGTAGGCGGAGGCCTTGCTGGGGTTAGCGTGGGAGGCTTCCTTGGCATAGTTATAGGTTTTGCAACGCAGCAAGTTATGGGACAAGCAGTTGCGGGGCTATTTCTTCTGATCTCCAGACCTTTCAAAATAACAGATCATGTAAACCTTGTTGGAGAGGAAGGCATTGTAGAAGACATTAGCATCCTCTTTACAGTAATAAAGAAAATGGATAACACAACAACAGTTCTTATTCCTAACAACATGGTTCTTGGAAATAAGATCTACGTTCTACCTCCTGTACAGCAGCAAGCTCAGCAGGCATCAAAATAACATTTTTTTAATGCTGATTATATAAAAAGTTTGTTTGCGAGCTTGTTTTGGTCACCTAGCTGAAAATATTTTTGCAATATTTTTATTTGAAGGGTTTGCTTAAATTTAGGCAGTGTTTACAGAATTGAGCTACGTCCTTAAAGTTGATAAGCTTGTTGTAAAGTACGGAGATAAGATAGCGGTTAACGGGTTATCGTTTATCATAAACGAAGGGGAGGTTTTTGGGCTGCTCGGGCCGAACGGCGCAGGCAAAACTTCAACAATAAGGGCTATAATGAACATAGTTGACTATCAGGGGTCAATAGACCTTCTTGGGAAAGGCAGACCAAAAGGAGATCTTATGAACAGCATAGGTGCTGTAATGGAAAGCCCTGCCGTGCTGGAATCGCTAACTGTTAAAGAGTTCCTTGAACTGGTTGTATCTCTCAGAAAAGTAAGCGATGTTCAGAGGCTCGAACACCTTATAGATGCCTTTGAGCTAAGACAATATCTGGGAAATTACATAATGAACCTTTCGCAGGGCAACAAGCAGAAAGTTGCTATAGTTGCTGCAATAGTGCATAGGCCAAAGCTCCTGATACTTGACGAGCCGTTTAACGCGCTTGATGTCAAGTCTGCCAGAATCTTTAAAGAAATAATACAGAATCATAAAAAGGAAGGCGGCGCTGTACTGTTTTCAACACATATAATGGAAATAGCAGAAAAAATATGTGACAGGATCACCATAATAGACAAAGGTTCAGAGGTAACATCGGGCCCCACAAAAGAAATACTGGAAAAGCTTCACGCCGGTTCCCTTGAAGAGGCTTTCCTCAAAGCCATACATGCAGAGGAAGAGATAAAGGAGCTGACAGAAGCGTTATGAAAAAGATAAGTCTCGATGAAGCTCTTGCACGCGAGCTTCTAGTTGCAGGATATATAGCCGCAAGACAGACCGGTTTCAGACCATCAAACCTGAGAAGATCCATCAGGAACGTAAGGTTTACAAAGATCATTTATACTTTGATATTTTCATTTTACGTAGGGCTTTTTGCTATTCTGACGAGTTTTAAGCAGGTATCATTTGGTGTGTTTGCTGGCTCCATGCTCGTTTTTGGCATGGGCGGACTTTCTGTGAGCAGCATGATGACCCCTCTTTCATATGCAATATACGGTTCAACAAACATAAGAGATTTTTTGATGAGCACTTCCCTTGACCCAGAAGACTTGCACAGGATAGTTGGAAAAGCCATCTTTAAAACCGTTGATTATATAGTATACGGTACCATAGGGGTTTCATTTATAATGAGCTTGATCTTTAAGGCGTTCTATGTTTTTTTCAGCGTTGTTATGGGTATCTCCCTTGGCATGTTGCTGCAGCTTGTAGCCCTTGAACTTTCTTACAAAAGGTCAAAAACAATAGTTTCATCTGTGGCCACGAGAAGCGTTGCTTCTCTTCTACCGATTATTTTCCTAATTCCTCTAATTCTATCTGGGATAATGTACAGGATAAGCCTTTCGAGCTTAGAACAGCTGTATTTTGTACCTCCTGTTAGTGCGGCCTTTGGAAACACCATCAGCGGAGCCCTTGCAAGCGTTTTCTGGATAGCAGTATTTGGGTACGGCGTTTATAGACTTATCCCTGATGTAAGCTGGAAGCTGATAAGTGGGCCCCCTTCCGCCTTTTTCCCCATTCTAACCAAAAAAGTTTCAAATAAGTGGAAGATCATAAGATCGAAAACGCTTGCCCTTCTTAGGGCAGATTTTCAGGCAGCAAGCAGATCATTGCTTGGTGCCCTTATAGCAGGACCCCTTATAGTTTTTCTTGTGATCCTCATGAACGGGGTTGCTTCATCTGCATCTGCATTAAACGTGCTTTCTTTTACCCTGGGCATAGAAATGGCCTACCTTTCTATATTGATTCCTTATGCTTTTTACGCAATGGAAATGAGAGGTGCTTCAGCTCTGAGAATGCTCCCGCTCAGCAAAGTAAAAATAGCATTGCCAAAGCTGCTTTTGCTTTTAATAACATACTACCTTTATGAAGGCAGTATTACTGCGGTAATTGTGATCAAACATGGAAGCATCTTGAGCATGTTGCCCTTCCTTATAGGATTCTTTGGGCCTGCCGCTAGCATACCGATGACAGGCATAATATTTGAAGAAACGCTGAAATCTGGCGGCAGTCCCACGGTTACACTTTCAATAGCGTTCTTTTTGATTTCCGTGATAATCGTGGCTGTGCCGTATATAGTTTACTTTATAATGATGTTTTTTAGGATGGGATATTTTGAATCTATTTTTGCTATGATTGTAACGGGAGTGCTTGAGTTCTCCATACTTATGTTTATTCTAAGCTTGTATAACTGAACTCTTCATTAAGAATTAATAAACAATATCGTTAAAATTTTTGCAAAAAATAAATAAATTTGTTTATAACATCTTGTTTCCATGAAAAGCTTTGAAGCTCTTGCTTTTCTAGCCGTAATTATAATAGCATCTTTGATTTCTTATAACATTGGTGCAAGCAAAACTTCTCAAGGAGTATATGTGATTTCAGCCTCCCTTTATGCGCCTGTTCTTACAGAAACCTTAAAGGAAATGAACGTTAGTGGCAGCGTTGTTTCTATGGGTTCCGTTGCTGCTGCTCAGAATGTTCTTCTTACGCCTTCTAAGTATGCTGTCTTTCTTTCCGTTGACCCTGCAGTCATAGAAGATCTTCTTTATCCAAAGAATGTAAGCTCATGGTACATAGCGCTTGCATCCGATCAGATGGTAATAGAGGTTTGGAGATATTCCCCCGAATTTACTGACCTCCTCCCCGCCCTTGAAGAGGCGAGGGTTCCCTGAGGTCTCAAGGGTTACACCCCTTTACGGGTGCTACTATGTTGTGATCTACTATGAAAGATATAGGCTTCTTTACTGTCGAAACAATTACGTTCACTGCTTTCTTTAAAATGTTCAATGCGCCGTTAAGGTCTGAATGAAGTCTGTGTCCTTTAGGGCAACTAACTACTCCTCTCGGGTTTCTTTCGACTTCTACATTATCATGATATGCACAGTACTTTGAAGTATTATACTCAACAACCTCAAACACTTTTATCCCATACTCTTGAGCCTTTAGTTCTATTGTATCCATGAGTTTGCGATAAGACCAAACGTTTACTGTAAATTTATTGCCCTTCTCCTGAGCTATCTCAAAAGGGTAGCCTAAGTAGATAGTTGAAACACCTAGCCCGTGCAACTCTTTTATTAAGTGCGAAGCTAAGTTCCTGTATAAGTGACGAAATCTTCTCTTTAATTTCCCGTGCAACCTCCTCTTCTCTCTTAATAGCTCTTCATATGCTTTGTATTCGCCCAAATTTTTCTTTTTGTCTGCTAATGATTGTACTTCTGCTATCTTCTTTTCAAAGTAGAAATAATCTTCCTTAGCTCTAACGCCTTTGTACAGCAACCAAGTTCCGTCTTCTACGATTACGCTTGCCAAAACGTTAATGCCTAAGTCAATTGAAGCCATTTTGTTTCCTTTAGGCGATTCAACCTGAATGCTTTTCCTTTGAGCGTGAACGATATGTTTGCTTTTATTTCCATTTTTAGTTATTTCAACTCCTACATCAACAGGGATTGAAGCGTACCATGCTTTCCTTGCTTCGTCGTAGTATATCTCAAGCCTACCCTGTTTGCCGTACCACCTTAACCTGCCTACGAAATCAATTTCGAGCTCAAAGTCCTTGAGGATTAACTTATGGTTCTGCTCGTCCACAACGTACCTGTCTTGTCTTATCACGAGCATTAGCTTCCTCTTCTTAGTTTC